>Ga0155634_1108_pt1 | contig 136069 bp, 130 predicted proteins | sample RifCSPhighO2_12_FD_107291 | JGI IMG/M metagenome (GOLD analysis project Ga0155634, IMG submission 107291) | Pseudomonadales bacterium RIFCSPHIGHO2_12_FULL_40_16
AACCGCTCTTTCTCTGATTTCAGGGGTATATTTTAATTTTGTCATCGGGATAGTCTCTCAGAATATTGACTCTCCGACAAACCCGGTACGGTTCAGAGCAGATTGTGGATGCGCACAAAACTCAACTGGAAGCGGTAAAACTGGTGGCTCAATACAAAGGGCTTAACACGAATCAAGAAGCGCCACAGATTTCTGTTGGTGATATGAATGTGAGTGTTTGATATGGCGAAAGGTATTGCGATTAAGTACACCGAAGAAATGCTGATGTTTTTACGTCAGCATGAGGAAGCGCCACGCACTGAACTAACCTGTAAATTTAATGAAAAGTTTGGCTGCAAGCTTTCAGTAGATAGCATCAAGGCCAAATGTCTGCGCATGGGATTAAAAACAGGTCGAACAGGATGCTTTTCACCTGGTCAAAAATCTTGGAATAAAGGTTTAAAGGGTTATATGGGTGCGAACTCAACATCCTTTAAAAAAGGAAATACACCTCTTAATCACAGGTCTGTCGGTTATGAGCGAATCACCGTTGATGGCTATGTTGAAGTAAAGGTTGCTGAACCAAATGTTTTTGAATCAAAGCACCGCTGGATTTGGGAGCAGCACCACGGGAAGATACCAGATAACCATGTTCTTGTTTTTAAAAATATGAACAAGCAAGACTGTCGACTTGAAAACCTGATGTTGATTAGTCGTGCTGAGCTTGTTCGCTTAAATCAATCTTATCGAAAGCTTGCCACACCAGAAACAAATGAAACCTGTGTCTTGATGGTGAAGATCAAAAATAAAACGCATAACTTGAAGGTGGCGTGATGGAATTGAAAACAAGTGTATGCGGTAAAAAATACTTTACCGACAACCGACCAGAGATTGATTGTTTCAAAACCTATGGCGGTGATTACAAAAAATTCTTGGCAGAATTTATTCCATACCTTGAATCAAAGCCAGAAGATCAGTGGATTGATGTGATTTTTGCTAATGCGGACACGTCAAAGCGATGTGTGATTTATCACTTTCTAGGGTTTGTTGGTCAAGACCATCCTAATTCAAAAAATGGAAACAACTTGGATTGGTATGAAGCAAACGTATGTTTTATTCAGCTTGCAGGTTGCGAAGTAAATGATGCTAACCATCCTGACTATCAGCAAGCAACGCCAAAGCAGCGCTCTATTTCGTACTTAAAAAATTTACTTGCAGGTAAAGAGTTGACGCCAACGGAATTATTGGATCGGTTTATGAGTGAAAAGGTGGTGTGATGGATATTCAGAAAATTAAAGAATTGGCTCTAGCAAATGGTTTCTTATTAAAAGAGCAAGCAAGCGGCAACATGGATCTACACTCTTATGTGTATGAATTTGCAAATGCTATTGAGCAAGCAGCCAAAGCCCAAGCGGTGCCTGAAGGTTTTGTTTTGGTTGATAAACATCAACTTGCTCAACTTATGGCAAATATGGACAGTTTTGGTAAAAAAGCACTTGGTGACGATTATGTGAGTTTTGCAGATATTGCAGCAGTATTGGATGAAGCACAGGAGCCAACCAATGACTAACCTCCAACACATCGCCCAAGAACTTGCCAAAGAATTTGCACCACTCGTCATAGGTCAATCAGACACAACCAAAACATTCACGGCGGAGCAAGCCTCTGCCCTTTATCACATCCTTGTAAGTTTTGGATATAAGGATGAATGCAAGGGCTTGGATACCAAATTACCGTTTGAGTTAATTGATATTAAGAAGGAAGTATCTTAAATGGGGATTTTTCAAATCACCGTACAAGGTGAAGCACCTCAATTATTTGTAGGCTCTGAAGTTGGCGGTGCAAAGATCGTATCGATCAAGGATGTAAGCCCAAAACTGGTATCAGCTGCTGAACTGGCTCAATACTATGGGATTAGTGTTGATGCCGTACGTGACCGCTGTGCAGAGATCAACAAAGGTACGCGCGGTAAATGCCTTTACGATCCAGAGCAGGCTAACTTGATTTTAACTTCCAAGCCCGTGGCCAAGCGTGGACGTGCTAGAAAAAATTAATCATAGCCCCTATCCGGGGCTTTATTCATTAGATACAATCATTATTCACGTTTTTCAAATTTGATAAATTATAAAAAATAAGGGTTTAGATATCTTGGAATGCTTATTAATATTTTCTAATTGGGTTGAATCAAATTCTGGCCAAATTCAGATTCTAATCGGATTGGTAGCCTTATTTTTGGCTGTTCTTGCGTACTTTAAAATTTTAGAACAAATTCAGATTTCCAATAAACAAACCAACTTATCAATTGATCAAACAAATATAACTATTAAGCAAATGGAACAGCTTAAGAACGAAAGATTTTTTGAACTTAAGCTAAGATTAAATATAAGAACTCGGGAACAGCAAAAAGAATTATCATCAATTCTAGAAAACTTCAATCGCTTGAGTACGAGGCTTACCTGTTTTGAAGAGGATATTAGAAAAAACTATCCTTCAAGTTCTGATGGGGTAAAAGGTATTATCGACGTTTATAGAACAACTATTACAAATAGTTTTAAGTTTGCAACCGATCATTTTAAGATTGTAAAAGAGCTTCAAGATACGATAATTAGTACAAAAGAATTAGAAAAAATGGAAGAGGTCTTTTATAACGTAGAAAAGAATCAAAAACTTTATGATGGTTCTTGGATAACTATCCGAAGCATTGATAAAACTATTGATGATTTATGGATCCCCCTAAATGCGACAAATGAAACTGATATGATACGAAAAATAGGTAAACTGGGTAACAACCCTTAAGTATCCATCATATCCGCAATATCTTCTACATCCGGGTTGTAGTAAGTATTCACCAGAACTTTAATATTTTTATGACCTGTCACCTTTGCCAGCACTTCTACCGGCAATTTCTGGTTATTTACAAACCGAGTAATGGCCTCATGGCGTGTGTCATGAAAATGAATATCAGCTAATCCCACTTTTTCTTTACGACGTTCCCACATTAACCGAAAAGCATTCTCTGACTGTGGAATCAACTTATCCCCTTCATGATCGATCAGACCCAGCAAAGCCAAGGCCTTTTTAGTCAGAGGAACATTACGGGCATCACCATTTTTAGTTTTAGGTAAATGCACATGCCGATCATAAATTTCTGACATTGTGATACCTAGAATTTCACCACGGCGCATTGCAGTCTCTAGGGCAAATAGAAATGCCCATGCAACATAGTGTTCTGGTAATGTCGGTGTCTGCCCTTCACGATAATTCAATCCCTCTAAAATGAGCTGAATTTCTTCATCACGAATACGTCGATTACGCGCTTTAGGTTTGGCTGGTTTTTTAATACCCATCCAAGGATTACTTTCCAATAAGAAAAGCTCTTTAACTGCATAGCTAAAAACTGACGAGTACAGCGCAATTTCACGCAATACTGTATTTGCCCCAACCTCTCTTAAACGTTTATTACGCCAGGCGGTTAAATGCTTCGGTGTAATGTCATGAATCGACATATCTGCCAGTGCACCAAACTTTTCATCAAACGGCGCTAATTGTTCTTTGACGTATTTGGATCCGCGAAGCTTCCGCCCATGCTCATCATAATATTTATGAAAAAGTGTTTTAAATGGGTAGTGCTGTTTTACGCCCAGATCTTCAGAAAGTTTATTTGCCTTTGCCTCAAGCATCTTTTGCGCAGCCCATTGCTCGCATTCTTTTACGGTATCTCTGGTTGCTGAATATGTGGTTCCAGCAATCATTATTTTAATTCTGTAGCTTTCACCGCGCTTGACCGCTTTAGGCATTTTCATGATCTATAACTCTATATTCTTGGTCTAATCTTGGTCTAAATTTAACGGCATTATCGGCAAAAAGTAGCGATTTTACGGATAGTGCTGTTAAGGGTAGACTTTATTCAAGACAACAAAAAAGGGTTTTAAGCTATTGTTTTCGCTTAAAACCCTTATAACATAACGTTTAGAATCTTGGTAGGTATAAGCAGACTCGAACTGCTGACCTCTACGATGTCAACGTAGCGCTCTAACCAACTGAGCTATACACCTGAAGTAAAAGCATAATATTCACTTTTAAAAAGTATGACAAGCGCTATTTCTTGTTTTTTAAAGCAGATGCACAAGTTTTAAGCATCTGTTTAAATTGTTGAATGCTTTTTGAATTCAACGTATTGGAATAACGTATTTTCTGATAATAATCAGCTGCCTGATGAAATAAAACTTGCTGCTCAGGCTTAACGCCTTGAGCTAAACGCAACAACCATTGATTTACCGTTTCGGCATCTTGTTTACGCTGCTCAGTTGTTAAGCTTCGAGAAAAAGATTGAATGACAATGTCATATTCAGAAGTTTGAGCACGTTTACACCAAAATATAGCGCACCAGTACAGTAAAACTAATCCACCGATGCTAATCATAATCAGCAATACCAATGAATAACTGGATTGGAGTCCTAGCTTCTGTAACCAACCTCGTTGAGTCTCTGCATTATAGCCAACCACCTTACTTTGCCATTGGTAGCTTGCATAATCACTCCAAATGCGCATTTTGTTTAATACCGAATAGCGCTGTACATGCCATCGACTACTCTCACCCCAAACACTGGTATCTTGGCTCATTAAATCTTGCATACCCTGTTCAATACGCTGCGGTGCAATCATGGCTGTTGGGTCATAGCGTTTCCAGCGCCCATCCACAAAGACTTCCGTCCATGCGTGCGCATCTAACTGTCGAACTTCCCAACTTTTTGCATCTGGTGAAGGCTGACCACCTTGATACCCAACCACAATACGCGCTGGAATTCCCGCATAACGCATCAGCATCACGAAGCTAGAAGCATAATGTTCACAAAAACCTTGTTTGGATTGAAACAAAAATTCATCAATACGATGCTGACCCAACAAGCCCGGTTGCAAGGTATAGCTAAAACCATTGTTGCGATACCATTGCAAAACATTTTGGATATAACGTTTCGGGTTCTCGTCACTTTGCTTAAACAGCTGCTGTGCCAATTGCTGCGCTTTCAAGTCCATGTGCTCAGGCGCTTTTAAGTTTATGCTTCGTTGTATCTTAGATAATTCACTTTGGGAAAATTGAACATTTCCCATCCATTGCAATGCAATAGGTTCCACACGCTGCACTTGACGATAAGCCTGAATACTCCAATCCTGACGTAGCTGATAACGTCGCTCTAAGGGTTGTGAATATTCCAATGCCATAATCCACGGAATCGCGACATCAGCGGGTAAATATTGATAGTTCCATTTTTTGGATGTAGAGATATGCGTTAATGTATCATCTGAAATACTTTGCTGATTAATAAAACTACTGGTCCACTTTTTCCCATCATATTGATCTAAGACCATCGCGCGCCAATAAAGCTCTGAACGATTGGGGAGCTGAGTGACATCACCGATAATACGAAAAGCCAAATGGCTGGACTGGGATAATTGCGCAATATCTCCAGGTGACATAGTGTCACTCATGCCTGTCACTGCTTTATTTTCAGGAATTGGAATATGCCAAAGTGGGGGTAAACGCGGAAAAAAGATAAACAGCAGCACAAAAAAAGGCAGTGCAAGACCTACAAATTTAATAACGTGTTTTGCATCTTGCCTTAATGCCATACGATTCGAGTTTTCAGATGCAAAAGCATGGGTTTGCACTCGATACAGCCCCAACAAACAACTCAATAAACAGAGTAAAACCATCACCGCCGTCATAAATGACTGACTATGTAAAAACATACTCGCCGCAACGAATAAAGCAAAGTTAAACAAAATGATCACATCACGCTGCGTTTTTGTTTCTAAGGCTTTAGCAAAGAGAAAGATACTTAAAACGGCTACGCCCGCTTCCACCCCTAAAAAGCTTTGATAGCTCCAAAAAGTCACCGCTAGAGCAACAAGAGTCAAAATGTAAATTGCCCATTTCGGAAAATGGTTGCCCGTAGATTTCATGAAATACCATAGACAACCGATACAAATGGCGAAAATGACACTCAAGAGCACAGGACTAAAACTTAGTTGTGTGATCCAAATCAAACTCAGTGTCAGTATAATGGCAATACGAATAGAAGAATGCATACTGTTCTCGCTATGCCTGGGCCAAAAGTAATTTGGCTTGAAGGTATTGTTCTCGTCCTATGCCTTTGGCCAGTTCAGTATGAGGTAAATACAGGGCATAAGCGTATTGTAACTGCTCACATTGTTCAACCAAGCCCATCATTAAGCTCAATTTTTCTTCATGTGAAGGACTCGGCATATGTGCATAGTGAATGTCTAAACTGTGTTGATCCTGATGTTGCTCAAAGACTTTAATAAATAAACCTTGTCCTTGTGCCACTTGTTTCCATGAAACCGCCTGTAAAGAGTCACCCTCTTTAAAATTTCGTAATTCTCGAAATTCATCCATGTCTGGTTCAAAACTGTGCTGTTGCTGTTTATTTTCAGCCGCTAAAGACTTAGCTTTAGGCGCGATCCACACAGGTGCTTGGATAAAAAAATAACTCCATGCACGAACGAGGCCAAATGGATAAGTCGAATATATTTTAATCTCTGGAAAACTAAACTGTCCGCGAGCTTTTGGAAAAAAATTAAAATCGACCACCTGATGGGTATCTTGAATAAACAACTGTTCTATATGATCAGCATAAGCGAGCCAAAGGTATCGAGGCTGTGAATGCTGTTGTTTGAAATGCATTTGTAATTGCAATGCACTCTCAACCTGCCCTATTTCAGGCAATACAAGATCAACACTTAACCCATGTAGCTGTTTAAAGGTCAAATAAAAACTCATACACAGCACGGCACTGATTAAAAAACAAAACGCTAAAATTAAGTTATTGGCATAATTCACCCCAGCAATAAAGGTGATTAAAATCAGCACCACATATACATATCCTTGCTGATAAATAAACACCAGTACATCTTTTTGGGTCAGTTGTTTTTCAGCTTTAAATTGAAAGCGTTTATTTATCCAGTTTTGCCACAGCATGCGTCAGCTTATCCTATCAGTGAACTTTGACTTGCTTCATCAGTTGCTCAGTTTCAGCTTCACCCAGCCCTATTCGATGCGCGGTCACTGCGACAAATACAACCTGCACATCATCCGGTGTAACAAATGCACGGGCTTTAACCAAAGCATATGCTTGTGCTGCTTTCTTCAAAGCCAGTACGCCACGTGTAGATAAACCATGTCGACCTTTACGGGTCTCAGCCGCCAAATCTAAAATATAATCCAAGACTTCCTCAGACAAATAAATCTGTGGCACCAAAGTTTGTAAGGCAAGAATGTCTTGTTCGGAAAATACAGTCATCAACTGTTGAATCAAGTCATGACGTGATTGTTGCTGCAACAAAGCCTTTTCTGCCTGACGGGATGGATAACCCAAAGATAACCGCATAAGAAAACGGTCGAGCTGTGACTCTGGTAGGGCATAGGTTCCACTTTGAAAAAGTGGGTTTTGCGTTGCAATTACCCAAAAAGGCTGCGGTAGTACGTAACGACTTGCATCGATTGTCACCACACCCTCTTCCATCGCCTCTAAAAGTGCACTCTGTGTTTTCGGACTACAGCGGTTAATTTCATCTGCGAGTAAAATTTGAGTAAAAATTGGCCCTTGTTTAAACTCAAACTGATGTTCTTTTTGGTTAAACATATTCACCCCAATCACATCGCTTGCCAGCATGTCATTAGTAAACTGAATCCGTTTAAATTGAAGACCCGCCAAATGGGCCAAGCTACTGGCCAATGTGGTTTTGCCTAAACCGGGCAAGTCTTCAAATAAGATATGCCCACCAGCTAACAGGCTGCATAAGGCTAATTGGGTTTGTTGATTTTTATCTAAAACGATTTGATTGACTTGATTGAGGAATTCTTGGATTTTTGGATAAAAAATACTTAACTGTGATTCATCGAGCATGTCATATTGCAACTTTTCTACCGTTTTCTCTTTTCCCCAAAGCACCTTATTCTCCCCAATCAAAATATAAATCAAGGTTTAACATACAGGTTTTTCAACCATACTCAAAGGCGATCCTTATAAATATTCAATGATTTTCGCATGAATGACTTCCCTCAGATAAAGTTATTGTTTCACTGCGGATTTCAACCGATCTTTTAAAATATCTGCACTCATTGAAGATGATTGAGATGATTTATCTGCTTGCTTAATCAATTCTATAAGTCGCGGATTGATTGGCGCCTGTCTACCACATTGCTCTGCGAGCTTTAAAACACTACCTTTCATTCAATTTCCCTTTGCAAACATTCCAGTATTTTAAGAGCTATCACAATCAAAAGCTGTCAAATATACGACATGAACCTTTTATGCCTCACACTCCGTGCTGGTTATGATTTAATCTACGATGCAACCACTTGCTTCATGTAAAAAGTACACTGTCGAATCTACAGTCAAATCATTATAAAACCAATACAACTAAGTTAATGAATTATTTTGAGTTTTTTTTAAATCATGTATGGATGATAAAATAGTTTGACTATAATACGTACAACTGCATGTAATTGAGTATTTTCACTCGATTTTTCACAAAAAAACGGCACCGAAGTGCCGTCTTTCAACTGATTAATTATATTAACAAGGGCACTTTTTCATGCCATTTGTTGCAGATGGATAACGCGCATCCACACAGTGACGATAAAAAGTTTTAGCATCCATCGCTTCTAAATCAGGATGGTGCTTTTTCATATGCTCCAAATAGTTTGGATAATCAGGCACCCCCACCATCAAGCGGAAACTTTGCTGTAAACGTTGCCACAGCGTCGCAATTCTAGACCAATTTTTAGGGTTCAGAATCAAATCTTTCTGCGACATCACGGTCATTTTGATGATTTTATAAATCATCGTTTTTCCACTTTTAGCAAATTTTAGATTCATCCGACTCTCCTTAATGTCCAGCTTTTGATGGCTGAATGTCTTCTGGATCACGATAAATGGCTTCTGCTTCATGCACTGACGGAACTGGGCTTGCCAATGCACGACGAATCACTCTAATCGCAGCAAAGAGCATCACAATCGCCACAATCATAAAGAAGCCACACAGTGCAGCATTGATCTGATTCGACATCGCAACAGTTTGCATTTCAGCAACCGTTTTTGCTGGTGCTAAAATTTCATTGTTTGCAATTGCATTGTTAAAGCGTTCAGCTTGTGCCAAGAAACCAATTTTTGGATTTTCGTGGAAAATTTTCTGCCAGCCCGCGGTCATACAGGTTACCAACAAGAATACTGTCGGGATAATCGTGACCCATACATATTTCTCTTTCTTCATTTTGAAGAGGATAACCGTACCTAAGATCAATGCCATTGCCGCAAGCATTTGGTTACCCACACCAAACAGTGGCCATAAGCTATTGATGCCCCCGAGCGGATCGACGACACCTTGGTAAACAAAGAAGCCCCACCCTGAAACCGCAACTGCTGTACCCAACAAGTTTCCGAAAAAGTTATGTGAGTTTTTCACCGCAGGAATCACAATCCCAACTGTGTCTTGCACCATGAAACGACATGCACGCGTACCCGCATCAACAGCTGTTAAGATGAAAAGTGCTTCGAATAAAATGGCAAAGTGATACCAAAACGCCATCATTTCACGGCTATTGAAAATTTCCGTAATGATGTGAGCCATACCAATAGCAAAAGTTGGCGCACCACCAGTACGTGAAAGAATGGTACTTTCACCCACTTCTTGAGCCAGTAAAGTTAATGTTTCTGGAGTAACAACAAAACCTAAGTTACGAACAGCTTCAGCTGCGGTGTCGACACTTGTACCCAGTAAAGCGGCTGGTGAGTTAATCGCAAAATATACACCCGGATCAAGCACTGCTGCACAGATCAAGGCCATGATTGCAACAAATGACTCCATGAGCATACCGCCATATCCGATCATACGAATATCACGCTCATTGTTCACAAGTTTCGGCGTGGTTCCAGACGACACTAAAGCGTGGAAACCTGAAATTGCGCCACAGGCAATGGTAATAAATAAGAACGGGAACATTGAACCTGCAAATACAGGGCCAGTACCATCAATAAACTGCGTGAATGCTGGCAACTTCATTTCTGGCATTGCGAAAATAATACCGACTGCCAAACCTGCAATAACACCAATCTTTAGGAAGGTTGATAAGTAATCACGTGGTGCTAGCAATAACCACACAGGCAGTGCCGAAGCCACGAAACCATAAATAATCAGCGCCCATGTCAACTGAGTGCCCGACAGTGTAAAGAGCGCACCCCAATATGGATGCTGTGCAATATTTTCACCGTAGACAATGCCGAGCATCATCAAAACGAAACCAATAATAGATACTTCTGCAATTTTACCCGGGCGGATAAAACGCATGTAAATCCCCATAAAGAGCGCAATTGGAATCGTTGCCGCAATACTAAATACGCCCCATGGGCTGTGTGCAAGTGCTTTGACCACGACCAGTGCCAAAACAGCAAGGATAATAATCATTACCCCCAATGCACCAAGCATGACCACAATACCTGCAAAAGTTCCAAGCTCTTGCTTTGCCATTTCACCGAGTGAACGTCCATCACGACGGGTAGAAATAAACAACACCAAAAAGTCTTGTACTGCACCTGCAAGCACTACACCGACAAGTAACCAAATCGTGCCAGGTAAATAGCCCATTTGCGCTGCTAAAATAGGCCCTACTAATGGACCTGCACCTGCAATCGCTGCAAAGTGATGTCCAAATAGAACACTTTTGTTGGTTGGAACATAGTCCAGACCATCATTCAAACGATGCGCGGGAGTTAAGCGACGTTCATCAAGCTCAAAAACTTTATTTGCAATAAATAAACTATAGAAGCGATAAGCAATACTATAAATACAGCCCGCAGCAAGTACGAGCCAGATGGCATTGACATGCTCACCACGACTCAGTGCCAATATCCCAAAAGAGACTGCACCGACGATGGCTACCAGTAGCCAGATGATTTTTGAAGTCAGGGTTGACTTCGGCTGAACAGATTCCATTTCAATCCCTCATATTTGTTGCATTCAATCAGCGTCTTTAATTATTCGAGGTACTGCTGTTTTCCTTTGCGACTTTACTCTGCATCTCCTTGTTTTGATCTAATACTTTGGCATAAAAAAAGGGATGATTTTCATCACCCCTTCCGATAATAGTCTATTTTTAAACCATTATGCACGTTCTAAATAATCGCCAGTACGAGTATCTACACGAACGCTTTCTTCTTGCTGTACAAATAATGGAACACGTACTACAGCACCTGTTTCCAATTTTGCAGGTTTACCACCACCGCCAGAAGTATCACCACGTACACCCGGATCAGTTTCAACAATTTTCAAAACTACGAAGTTTGGTGGGTTTACTGTTAACGGCACGCCATTGAACAACATAATGGTACATTTTTCATTTGAATCATCTTTTAACCATTTTGCAGCATCGCCCATTGCTGTTTTGTCAGCAGCGATCTGTTCAAATGATACAGGATCCATGAAATTCCACATTTCACCGTCGTTGTACAAGTATTCCATTTCTACTTCTACAATGTCAGCCGCTTCTAAAGAATCACCAGACTTAAATGTTTTTTCTAAAACTTTACCAGAACGTAAATTACGTAGTTTTACGCGGTTAAATGCTTGACCTTTACCTGGCTTTACATATTCATTTTCCATGATTGAACATGGGTTACCATCAAGCATAACCTTAAGGCCTGACTTGAAATCATTCGTAGAATAATAGGCCATGACTGGCGCACTCCAAACTAACTAACTTAAATATTTATGTCTTTATCTTAGACACCAAAGCTTTGAAAAGCAGGGCCATAAAGATAGGGCATCTTTTTTGATGCCTCGTATTGTAAATGAGCAAGGTGTTATGAAGCAATGAAAATCCACTGCCTATAAGCCGAAGATCTTGATAAAATAGCCTCGTTCCACGTGTTTTTGCGTATTGAAAAAGCCTTTTTAGACTGCACACATCCGAACGACTCGTTTCGACATCACTCGATTTGATGGCCTAACTTTCTTTTGACCTAGTATTTGACCCTTATTGCATGACTCATTATTTGTACCAAGAGCAGAATTGGCAAGCTCAACTCAGTGATTTAATTACCGATCCTTTAGAATTACTTAACATTCTAGAGCTGTCTCCTGAGCAACTGCTGTCTGGTGCACTGCTTGCATCGACCCAATTTAAACTCCGTGTTCCCCGTGCTTTTGTGACAAGAATGCAAAAAGGCAATCCGCTTGATCCTTTACTCCTTCAAGTCCTGCCCCATCATCTTGAGCTTGAAGAACATCCTGACTTTGTGACCGACCCATTGGGTGAGGAACAAGCCAACCAACAACCCGGTGTTTTGCACAAATATAAAACTCGTTTTTTACTAACACTGACGGGGGCATGTGCCGTTCATTGTCGTTACTGTTTTCGTCGACATTTCCCCTATCAAGAGAACCTACCAAAGTCAGAAGATTGGATCAATATTCAACACTATATTCAGTCGCAACCTGACATTAATGAAGTCATTTTGAGTGGTGGAGACCCCTTAACGCTGTCCAATCGTAAAATAAAATTATGGATTGAACGCTTAGAAAGTATTCCCCAACTTAAATTTTTGAGAATTCACTCACGAGTTCCTATCGTAATGACTAACCGTGTCGATGATGAGCTAATTTCCATCTTAAAAAACAGTAGGCTGCGCATTATTCTAGTGGTACACTCAAATCATGCATCGGAATTGGATGATTTTACCTGCCGTCAATTACAGCAATTAGTCGCAGAAAAAATCACCGTTTTCAATCAGGCGGTTTTATTGAAAGGGGTCAATGATCACGTTCAAATTTTGACAGATTTGAGCTACCGTTTATTCGATGCAGGTGTATTGCCATACTATTTACATGTTTTAGATAAAGTAAAAGGGGCTCACCATTTTGATTTAAACTCGCAAGACATTGATTTGCTGTATCAAGGATTATTGGCGAATCTACCCGGCTATCTGGTTCCCAAGTTGGTCAGGGAAATTGCGGGAGAAAAGAATAAGACACCACTTTTCGGGGTTTCAACTTTTTGAGTTAAATAATAACGATGATGACGACGAGTACTTCAGATATCTTCCAAAAACCAACCGAATTAAAGTTGGATAAGCTTAGTTTCTGCCCAAGCACAGTCAAAGGCTTACAAGAATGGTTGGCAAACTTATCCATTTTACAATTAGGTGATTCTTCTCGTTCCTTATTTCAAGCATTACTTGAAGTCTCCGAGCTCCAAGTCAGCGAAACACTTCGCTTTGATTTGGTTCAAGCACTGCATCCAAATTTAGAAAATGTGCTTACCAGTTTAGAGAAACATTTTTTTAATCAAGGCCTCATCACCACTGATCGAAATGACCATATTATTGAGCTTGCCTTATTAATGCGTAGTCATTTTGCTAAAGTCTATATCGACATTGCAAAACGTGTTTCTCAGCAAATCACTCAAAATAAGTTTTCTTTATTTGCTTTTAACCAAAAAAAGAACCTACAAACGGCTCGAACCGTATCGAGTTATTATGCTTTACAACAACTGTCACTGTTGTTGTACCAACAACACTTGCTCTATAGTTCCCCTATTCCGGGGCAGTGGCTAGCAGCTCATCAGCTCTTAGATTCTGCTATCCAAAATAACTTCTATTTGACCAACATTAATCAAATACAAGGCACGCAGCATCAGCTCAACAATATTAGCCAAGCCTATGCGCAGCTCATTCTATTGGATATTTTTAATACCCATCAAATCCGTCCAGGTGAAATTCAAGGACTATTTTTGTGTAGTTTTGATTGGGCTAAGCTGATTCAAATATTACCTAAAGAAACCACCTTATCTCGCTATATTGTCGATGCATCAAAAGACTACCCGCCGACCTATAATTCTCAAAAAAATAGTCATATTCAGCCGAATATTTTTATATCGACACAAGCTCTGCTTGATCATCTCTCGGAGATGCAAACCAAACGCGCTGAGCCACTGTCGCGTGATGAGAAGATTTTCCTTACCCCTGCTTTGCATTTTCACATTCATAACTTATTGACCAATAATATTGAACGTAAGCATGAACGATATGAATACTCGGCCCAATTACAAATTTGTTTTGGCCTGTCAGTCGCACATTTCTATTTGTCTAAAGGTAAGAACTTTAATGAAACTTTAGAGCTAGAAGGTAACTACAACTTTCAAAATGAAAGTCACCTGATCAACTCCATGAACAGTAATATTCCTGTGGAAACAAGTTCTGCTCGTATGATTGATCGTGAGTCGAAACAAATCTACCCTGCCGAAGTTTTAGATATTAGTGTGAATGGTTACCGTATTCGCTGGACTGGACCAACACCTGCGCATTTAAAAACAGGTGAGTTTATTTTGGTTCAAGAAAATGCACATAGCCAATGGCGCGGTGGTGTGATTCGCTGGATTAAACAATCAAGTGAGAAAAGCTTGGAACTGGGTTTAGAAATCTTAGCGCAAGATCTTTTCCCATGTGCTGTTATGGTAAAAACAGACCGAACTACTCAGAACTATCAGCCTGCATTATTGGTACAAACGTCCCAACTAGACGAAGTACAAACCAGCCTCATTGTGCCAGGTTCGAATATGTACAGAGAAAAACAAACCATTCACTTACGCCTAGGTGATGAAGATCTTAAAATTTATTTAGTAAAAGCACATTTAATTACGCAAAGTTTTATTCGTTTTGATTATGAATTGTTGAATGACCAACAAGAGCCATTGGTTCAAAGTTTTATTCAAAAGCAAATGAATGCTATTAAGAATCACGATTTATGGGAAGCATTGAAGTGAGAAATCCATTATTATCTAAAAAGTTAAAACGTACGGAAACACGTTTACTCATTATTGATGATAATCAGATCCGTTATAATCAAATTCGTGACCTTTTAACTTCTAGCGATCATCAAGTCCATGCCACCTTACTGGATGACTTACAAAACTTTGAAAAACAGCTTCATCTGCCTTGGGACGTGGTGATTTTTGGTCGCGCCTATGACCTAAAGTATGAACAAGCACTAACTTTGATTCGCAACTCTAACCAAGTCAATTTACCACTAATTTTATTAAAGCCCGATGAATATCAATCAACCCAATACGCAAGTTTTATTCGTAAAGGGGTCTATGATATTTTGGACTTAGAAGAAGCGGATAACTTTTACTTAGGTCTACTGCGTGCACTGTCATTAAGTCGTTTATTGCAAAGCCAACAACAACTCATGAATGAGCTTGAAACAGCGCAAAACCAAGCACAGGCTTTAGTTGAAGAAAGTAATAAAGCCATTGCTTTAATTCAAGAAGGGATTCATGTTTCAGCCAATGCTGAATACTTACAACTGTTCGGCCTAAGCTCTGAAGATGATATTATTGGTCAACCGCTGCTTGATATTCTCCAGCCGAAAGATGTAAACGATTTCAAAATCCGTTTTAAGAAAATTTCACAAGGTCAGTTTGATTTAGGTGCTTTTGAAGTTGCTACTCTCAATAATAATGCCCAAACTAAAAATCCTTTAAAGGTTGAATTTTTAGCTGCACCTGAAGAGGATGCGCTCCAACTGACGATTGAAGTCGAATCTGAACGACCTGCTGCTCCATCGATCAACACTGAAAAACACGCGATAAAACCTAATACGTATCAACAAATTAACCGTGCCATGACCAAGCAACCCTCTGATCAGAATGCTTTGGTTAGCTTTGCACTCAGCTCTTGTCCAGATGAAATTTTTAAAGCCAACTGGGCAACCACGCGTGATTATTTTAACAATATTTACAGCTTTTTAAATGAACAGACTCATATTCCTCTGTTTAAGGCGGGTGGGCAAACCATCGTTGGTTTATTCCAAGCAGAATCACAGGCCAAACTTGAATCTAAGCTGATTGCGTTAAATGCGCTCACCAAACCACAACTCATTACCGTAGAAAACAATAGCTATCCAGTAAATTTGCGCATTGGCTATACTTTATTGAAAGGTGAAATTTCAAATCAAGATCAGTTTGAAAACTTATTGTGCTCAGCCTTTAAAACCACCTTACCGACCAATCAAGACGATTGCGAAATTGAGCAAAAAGCCAGTATTGACATGCCTGTGATTGAGTTGATCAACCCTACTGTCAGCGATACTTTAGACACTCAAAAAACAGCAAATGAACCTACGGTGCTTAAAGCCTTACATCTTGCATTAGAGCGTGGCGAGATTCATCTTAAATATCAACAGCTTTACGACAAAGAAGACACTAATTTATACACCTATGAAGTTACTAGTGGCTTTATTTATGGTAATACGTGGAAAGATATATCGAGCCTCAAAGAGTTAAGTGAAGACCACGAACTGTCTATTAAACTTGACCGCTGGATTTTAGTTGAGTCCTGTAAACAGCTACACAATTTTATAACTCAGTATCCTGAAGCAAAGTTGATTGTAAACTTAAACAAAGCCGTACTGTTGAATGACCGCTCTTTCCCTGAATTTATCGCCAAACTGATTACCATTGTACGCAGCAAGTTAAGTCACCCAATTACCCTTCAGTTCTCTGAGGATGATATCAGCCAAAACATTGCTGAAGCGCAAAAATACATTGCCCAGCTTCGCCAATTTGGTGCTGAAGTTTCAATTCGTAACTTTGGTAATAGCATTTATAGTGAATCTATCCTACGTCAGCTCGATATCAACAATCTCACTTTACATGAAAACTTAACTCGCATGCTCAATAGCGACGCCAACACGGAAGAGTTGCAAGAAAAAGTTGCGGTATATCATCAATTGAAAAACATTCAAATTATGCTGCGTGATCTGAATGATATGACGTCATTTGCCAATGCATGGAATGTCGATGCCCGCTTCATTCAAGGCGATTATTTCCAAAAGAAACTCGATCATCTGATTGATGTGCAGGATCAGTAAAGCTTTGACCTTGGATACTAACCTCTAAATTTCAAGACCCCTATACGGGGTCTTTTATTATATGGTCTAACTAGCAGCCCTATGACTCTGTATTCAAATATCATAGGCATAAAAAAACGGGCAAATGCCCGTTTTTTTCTTTTGCTATTAGTCGCGTTTGATAGAACGTGACATGCCAGCAAAACGTTGTTTGAACTTGTCGATACGACCGCCAGTGTCAACGTTCTTTTGCTTACCAGTGTAGAATGGGTGGCAAGCTGAACATACGTCTAGGTAAACAGTTTCTTTACCAAGTGCTGAACGAGTTTCGATTACGTTACCGCAAGAACATGTAGCAACTAAAGTTTGGTATTTTGGGTGAATATCGGCGCGCATCGTCGATTACTCCATAAAAATTAAAGAAGGTTTTGCTGTCATCGCAATTGATCACTCTCAAAATTGAGGAAAGGGCCACTTAATTAAATTAAGTTGCAGATCAACACCATAACAGACCATTCTTTTGGCCCACCGAGACGGATACCGTCAGAGCTAAGCACAACAAGTGGCAAATATTATACGAGATATAGTATCAGATAGCCAATTATTCTTTCGTTTCAATTTCAGATTGCTTGGCCCAATAGTTAGCAATAATCCCACACACCATCAGCTGGATTTGATGAAAAATCATAATCGGTAAAACAATCATCCCCAAAGGTTGTCCAATAAAAAGAATCTGTGCCATTGGAACACCACTAGCCAAAGTCTTTTTTGAACCACAGAAAAAAATGGTTTTCTGATCGGCACGGTTAAAGCCCAACCAACGTGGTAAAAACAACCCTAACAACATAATAATCGTCAATAAGAGCGAACACACAACAATCAACAGGATTAATGTACCGACACTCACCTCTTGCCATAGACCGGCCACCACAGCACCGCTGAAAGCACCGTACACCACCATTAATATCGATCCCTGATCGAATGCTTTGACGATGCTTGGCATTTTTTGCATATACGGAAATACATATGGTCGAAGTAGCTGTCCAAGGACAAACGGAACCAACAACAATAAGGTGATTTGAAGAATAGACGAGGTTGGATCAAAACCATGCTCTGATTGCCCCAAAATGAAAAAGGCCACCATCACAGGGGTAATAAACATCCCGATCAAATTCGAGAATGAAGCACTACATACCGCCCCAGCAACATTGCCTTGCGCGACCGAAGTAAACGCAATTGAAGACTGTACTGTCGATGGCAAAAAGCACATAAACAAAAAGCCCCAATACAGCTCCTGCCCAAATAGTGGCACCAAAACGGGTTTTGCAAGCAAACCTAAAACTGGAAAAAGGATGAAGGTAAATGCAAAAACCAAAGCATGCAGTTTCCAGTGCATCATGCCCTGAATCACGGCTTCACGGGATAGTTTAGCGCCATGCAAAAAGAATAATATCGCAATCGCGACCGTCGTCAATACACCAAATACACTGGCAGCTTGGCCTGAAACAGGGACTAAGCTGGCTAAGAGCACCATAACAAATAGCAATAACGTAAACCGATCGAGTGCCAATAATTTCAACATGCCAACATCCTGTCATTCCTCTAAAAATGAAAAAGCCCAGTGACTAATTTACCTTTGGGTAAATTCATCTTACTGAGCTATATAAATAAAGCTAGCTTTTACAGGATATGTTCAATATTTTTTTAATTAATACTGTGCATATACGCTGCATATGACCGAATAACGGCTTAGTTATTACGTGCATTATTATCTTGTTGAATCAGTTCAATTTTATAACCATCTGGATCTTCTACAAAGGCAATAACCGTTACACCACCCTTCATTGGCCCAGCTTCACGTACAACATTGCCACCGCGCGCTTTGATTTCCTCACAAGCTTTATATGCATCGTCTACTGCAATCGCTATATGACCATAAGCATTGCCCAGTTCATAACTGTCCGTATCCCAGTTATGTGTCAGCTCTAAAACCGTATGATTTTCTTCATCACCATAACCCACAAATGCCAAAGTAAAACGACCTTCTTCATAATCACGCTTACGAAGTAAAGTCATACCAAGCACTTCAGTATAGAACGCCAAAGATTGTTCTAAATTGCCTACACGTAGCATGGTATGTAGCATGCGCATTGGAATTTCCTCATGATTTATTCTCAGCCACCAATATAGGCAAAACCGTCCTATATTTCAAACCTCAACCATAAAAAAAGTAGCCACAAGAGCTACTTTTTTAATTCGGGACAAGTCGATGCTTTAACTTTGCTCAGCAGAATGCTCACGTAGAAGTTTCGCCACCCAAACCACTAAAATTAAAATTGGGATTCCAATGAGTGTGGTCAACAAGAAGAAATTTGGATAGCCAATATTAGACACAATTGTCCCTGAATAACCACCTAGAATTTTAGGTGTCAACGTCATCAATGAACTAAAAATTGCATACTGAACCGCAGTGAAAGATACGCTGGTCAAACTTGATAGAAATGCAATAAATGCAGCACCTGCTAAACCTGATGCCAAATTATCGACAATAATCGCAAAATACAGCCAGTTTGAACTATATTCCTTAATCACCTTCCCTTTAACTTCTAACTGTCCATCAACCGCTTTATTCAAGTTGATTGGCTGAAGATCAACATCTAAAGTTGCAGATTTTTCAGCTGCAGGATCCACCTGATAATTCAGTGCAGTGTGTTGTTGCGCACGCTCATTTTGCATCAATACGGCATTCAGCTTTTTAGAATTTGAATCAAGGAGCTGTTTCGCAGGGATTGCCGCACTAAACACACCTTCTTTGTCTAGCTTTGCATCAAAACTTTGACCATCTAAGCTCAATTTAATACTTTGGTTTTCAGCCAGTGTAGCAAGGTATTGACCTCGTACCACGATACTTCCTTCAGACTCTCGTTGATCAATCACATTATCAGCCGTGATCGGAAGCAACAGCAATGCCGTAGATGCACCCGTTTGACTAATATAAGGCAATGTGACCGAGACAGGCTGTGAAGTATCATTTTGAAAACTAGCCGTTGCAGTTAGACTTTGATTTGCCTGAAGCTGCTCAACAGGAACCTTAATTGTCCATGCACCTGTCTCATCCGCTTGAGTTTTGAAACTTTGCGCACCAACATTGATCACAACATCATTTAAAGGTTGTCCAGATTTGACCAAACCAATAAAGATGAGATTGGTTGAACTGGCCAAGATTGCTCCGACAAACATCAACCTCATGATGTTCATGCGCTGCGCCAGTAGTCCTCCTAAAAATCCACCCACCAAACTAAAAATCACCCCATAAACTTTTACCGCTTCAGCAATCTGCTCTTTGGTAAAGTTTAAGTCTTGATAGAACACATTAGAGATCACACCTGCAATGATGTCGGAAATACGGTAAAAACCAATCAACAATAGCAAGACCAACGCCAATTTCACGCCATAACGCTTAAAGAAGTCGGCAACAGGATTCACCCATGTTTCATAGGCCATTTGTTTGTTCACAGCGCCCATTTTGACTAGGCTTGAACCCACCATAAATGCAACAGCGCCAGAGCCAATAAAACGTAAAGCCTCAAAACAAAACAGTGCAAAACTATCTTTGATAGACCAGAGCTGAATCAGCATTTCAGTGAATTTGCCTGAATAAATATAGCTCAGTACAAAACTCACCACAGATACAAAGAAAACTGCCACTAAACGATAATAATCTACTCGTTTATATTCTTTACGTACCCGATCAACTTGTGGCTCACGTATGCATAAAGTGGTCACAATCCCAACCGACATGACTGCCGCCATTGCCAAATACGTCCACTTCCATGCCTCATAAATATAGTTGCCTTTGGCAGTGCCCAAATAAGCTGCTAAAAATAACGCACCCGCACCCGCAACGATCATGCCGATGCGGTAGCCTGCGTTATAGGTTGAAGCCAAAACCGTTTGCATTTGTGTTTCTGCCAACTCAATACGATAGGCATCAATCACAATATCTTGTGTCGCAGCAGAAAAACCTAAAAGCACAGCACCCACAGCCATTTGGTAAAGATAACTCTGACCAAGAGATGGATCTGAAAAAGCCATGATAGAAATGGCACAAATAATTAAGAGTTGTGCGATCAATAACCACGCACGGCGACGACCCAATAATTTGGTCAGCACTGGTACAGGTAATTCATCGACCAAAGGAGCCCAAACAAATTTGAATGAATAACCCAGAGCTGCCCAACTAAAAAAAGTCACAGCGCTCTTATCGATACCTGCTTCCCCTAGCCATAAAGATAAGCTCGAGAAAATTAATAGGATTGGGATACCTGCTGAGAAACCCAAAAACAGCATGATCAACGCACGGCGATCTAAAAATGCAGTAAAGGCGGATTTCCATCCTGAAGATTGTGTTGTCATTACGTTTTTGTTGTCTTAAAACCAATGCTGCTATTCAAACCCTTAATACAATTTGTTTCAACCTGATTTATAAAATCAATGTTCTATTTTTGTCGACAAACACTGCGACTTTGCTTGATCTTTTGCATTAAACCTGTATACCTTTAAGTTTCTAACGCAATCTTTAGTTTCGGATTTCAAAGTGACCCAAAAACACGATCAAATGAGCTCTTCTTTATCTGTACCACCTGCATTAAATAGTCAAGAAAATCCAGAAAACAACCTTAGTTCAGCATTTGACCAACCCGAAATTAAAACGACCTTAGCAAAGACACAACTTCAAGCAGAGCAACTGACGCACACCCCTGCTCTGGATAAGATTCCAGCCTCAACGCGTCGTATTAAACCGCTCAATAATTTTTTAGGGCAAGACCGCGCACGTGCTTCAGTTGAAGCAGGCATTTCCTTACCTTATTCTGGCTATAACATTTTTGCCGTAGGGACAGCTGGCTTGGGCAAGCGCACCATGGTCAAGCGTTTACTCCAGCAACACGCCAAAAATATGCCGACACCAAACGATTGGGTTTACGTTTATAATTTTAAAAGCCCACGTCAACCGATTGCTTTAGAGTTGCCTGCGGGTCAAGCAGTAAAATTTCAAACCATGTTACATCAAACATGGCAAACCACTTTAAAGCAGCTCGAGCGCCGCTTTACTGCTGAAACCTACCACAACCGTATAGAAGCCATTCGCCAACAAACGGGTGATGTTCAGCAACAAGCTTTGATTGAATTGACTCAAGAAGGTGAAGAACTCGACCTCAAACTGATCTCTCGTAATGATGAGCACTGCTTTATCCCTGTCCAGTATGTAGACGATAAAGTATTGGAAATGACGCAGGCCGACATCAATGCTTTAAGCTCTAAAGAACGTTCTGAAATTAATGCCAATATACGCCACATGGACAAAAAACTTGAGCGTTTAGGCATGCATTTAGGTGACTTGGAAGAAGATGCCCGCGATAAAGTTCAAGTGTTGAACCGAGATATTGCCAAGCAAGTTTTATTGCCTAAAGTCGAACAGTTACTGACTAAGTTTGCTGAGGTTGAGGGCTTAAAAGACTATTTAAAATATTATGCTGAAGACATTATTAACAATGTCGAGGTGGTACTCGAACAAGAAGAAGATGACTTTACGCCAGGCCTGTTTAGTCGTATCCCTTCACGCTACCAAGCCAATGTGATTGTGTCGCATAAACCCAATGCTGGCGCACCCGTTATTTTTGAAGACTTCCCAACTCACTACAATTTGCTTGGCCACGTAGAGCAACTGACTCAACATGGCACCATTACTACAGACTTTACCCTAATCCGCCCAGGGACATTGCATAAAGCCAATGGTGGTTTTTTAATGTTAGAAGCAGAACAACTGCTTGAACAGCCTTATGCATGGCAAGGTCTAAAACGCGCTTTAAAATCAGGCCAGTTAAAACTTTCTTCACTTGAGCATATGCTAACGCTGACAGGAAGTATCTCAATTGAACCTGAGGCAATCCCGCTGAATTTAAAAGTGGTTTTACTGGCTGAGCCTGAAATTTATTATGAAATACTCGAAGTAGAACCTGAGCTTGGCAGTGTCTTTAAAATCCGTGCCGACTTTACTGATACGTTGCAACGTAATGAAGTAAATGAACAAGCCTATATGCAGCTGATTGCAGACTATGTACAAGCCGATAAATTACTTCCTTTCGATCGATCTGCCCTTTCTGCGCTTTTGACTGATTCTAGCCGTCAAGCCGAAGACCAAAGCTCCTTATCCCTACATGCCCTCACTTTGGGTGATTTGATTCGTGAGGCGCATCATCACGCCTTCCAATCAGGCGATAAAATGGTCTCGGATCAACACATTAATATGGCATTAGATCATCGCAAATATCGCTTAGGCTATTTACGTGAGCTCTATTGGCAGGATTTATCTCGTGGTACACAGCTCATCGAAACGCGTGGACACCGCCTCGGCCAAATTAACGCACTTTCTGTCATTCACTATGCGGATGTCGAGTTTGGCTTACCGTCACGTTTAACAGCCTCCGTGTATCAAGGCGGCGGCGATATTCTAGATATTGAGCGTAGTGTCGAGCTCGGTGGCTCTCTGCATGCGAAAGGTGTGCTATTGATGTCCTCATTCTTAAAAGCACACTTCGGTCGTGAACAAACCCTACACTTCTCTGCCGCGCTTGCTTTTGAACAAAGTTATGGTCAAGTCGATGGTGATAGCGCCACGGTTGCTGAACTCTCCGCTTTAATCTCTGCAATTAGTCAGCTACCGATTGATCAGTCTTGGGCGATTACTGGCTCAATGAACCAATTGGGTCAAGTTCAACCGATTGGTGGTGTCAATGCGAAAATTGAAGGTTTCTTTGATGCATGTAAACTTCAAGGTTTAACTGGCAAGCAAGGTGTGATTATTCCACGCCAAAACATGCAACATTTAATGTTACGTAAAGATGTGATTGAAGCGGTTTCAAATGGCCAGTTCCACATTCATGCTATAGATACGATTGATCAAGCGCTTGAACTACTTATGGCTCGACCAGTCGGCACTTTAGACAAGAAAGGACGCTATACCAAGAAGTCTATTTATGCGGCGGTGATGGATCAGCTAGATTATTGGCAAGCCATTGAAGATGGTGCTGAGTTTGAAGAAGAGCCGAAGAAAAAGAAAAAAAAGAAGAAGGACAAAAAAAAGGCAAAAGCTGAAAAGAAGACAGTTGCAACTGAAAATGCAGCGGAACAAACTCCTGAAACCATAAGTACAGCAACTACAGCGGATTAACCCTTTCCCTCAAACAAAAAAAAGCGCCTCAATGGCGCTTTTTTTACAACTGAAGATTAAGCTTCAGGTGCTGGACTATGCTGTTCAACTAAAGGTTGTAATTCACCTTTTTGGAACATGTCTAGAATAATGTCACTACCACCAATCAACTCACCGTTGATCCATAACTGTGGGAATGTAGGCCAGTTTGCAATTTGTGGTAACAAAGCACGAATATCTGGATTTTCAAGAATATTCACATAAGCAAACGGACGACCAATTTGACTAAGCGCTTCTACAGCACGTGCAGAGAAACCACATTGTGGAAACTGTGGGGTGCCTTTCATATAAAGAAGTACAGCGTGTTTTGCAATTTGGTCACGAATTAACGCTTCGGTATCGCGTGCTTGTTCAGTCATTGATCAATCCTCAACTAATCTAACCCGCATTATACCCAAAACGTAGAAAAACAGTATGCCTAAAGCAATATTTCGACTTTTATTTAGATTTAGGCTTTAAAACTACAAGCATAATTGCTTAATATTGGATTTCACTTACCCTCTAACAGATAAGAGTTAGTCATGAATAACATTACCCTTGCTCCTGTACAAACTGATCAACCCTCTCATTTGATGCCAGTATTTGGCCGTCAGCCGATCAGCTTTGTCCGAGGTCGAGGCTCTTATCTGTACACTGAAGATGGTACTGAATACTTTGATGCCCTAACAGGCATTGCAGTCTGTGGTTTAGGCCATGCTCATCCTGTCATTGCAGAAGCGATAGCAGAACAAGCTGCAACGCTCATTCATACCAGTAACTTGTTTGAAGTGCCTTGGCAAACGGCTGCAGCACAAAAACTTGCTGAAGTTGCTGGCATGGAAGAAGTGTTCTTTTCAAACAGTGGTGCAGAGTCCAATGAGGGAGCAATCAAAATTGCCCGTAAATTTGGCTACATGCAAGGCATTGCCAATCCAAAAATCATTGTTGCAGAGCACTCATTCCATGGGCGTACCATGGCAACGTTATCAGCAACAGGCAACAAAAAAGTCCAAGAAGGCTTCGGCCCATTGGTTGAAGGTTTTATTCGTGTTCCATTCGGCGACATTGAAGCCATTGAAGAAGCAGCAATTCACCATCCAGACATTGTCGCAATCTTTGTCGAGCCAATTCAGGGCGAAGGTGGTGTCAACACTGCTCCGCAAGGCTTTAGCTATTTGGAAGAGATTCGTCAGATCTGTAATCAACACAACTGGCTGATGATGTTAGACGAAGTCCAAACAGGTAATGGCCGTACAGGTGAATACTTTGCCTACCAACACACCAACATCATTCCTGATGTACTCACCACAGCCAAAGGTTTAGGCAATGGCTTCCCCATTGGTGCGGTGATGACTCAAGGTCGTGGTGTAGGCGTGCTGACCGCAGGTAACCACGGTTCAACGTATAGTGGCTCAGCATTGGGTTCACGTGTGGTGTATACCATCATCGACATTATGCAAAAAGAAAACATTGTACAAAATGCGGCTGAACAAGGTGCGTACATCGTAGAACAACTGCGTAACCAACTTGCCGATCAAAATGTGATTGTCCGTGGCTTTGGTTTGATGATTGGCGTTGAGCTACCAAAAGCATGTGGTGACTTGGTCAACATTGCTCGTGATGAATACCACACCATTATTAACGTTACTGCGGGTTCTGTGGTGCGTTTACTACCGACCTTGAATATTACCAAAGATCAGGCGGATCAACTGATTGAACGTCTAGTGAAAATGATTAAAGCGTACTTAGCTTAAGACAAAAAAGTCTGGTTCTAAAATTGCTTTTTGCATATTTCGGAACCAGACTTTTTGAAATAAATCGGCCAACTAAATATTAAAGTTTTAGATCACGCATTTGAACCAAACTTGCATTGGTTTTAGTTAAGGTTTCTATCACTTTATTCATGACTGCTGGTACTAAAGCGTCTGCCATTTGCGCTGCTTGTAAGCCTAACTTCTCACCTAAAGTTGGTTTCTTACGCGTTGAGATGACATAAACATCATGATCGGTCAGTAAATTAAGTAAATAAGCATCTGAAGTTTGTAACTGATCGACCAAATTCAAATCTAAAGCATCTTGCCCATACCAGTGCTCACCTGTCGCAACTTTTTCAACATTGAGTTGCGGACGGTATTTTTCAACAAAGTGTTTAAACAGCACATGCGTCTGTTGTAACTCTTCTTCAAACTTCGCCTTACCTTCGGCTGTATTTTCACCAAACATCGTCACTGTACGTTTATATTGTCCTGCTGTGTACAGTTCAAAATCGATATTATGTTCTTTTAGCAGACGATTAAAGTTAGGGACTTGCGCGACTACACCAATTGAACCAACAACCGCAAAAGGTGCAGCAATAATCTGATTGGCGATACATGCCATCATATAACCGCCACTCGCTGCAACTTTATCGACACAGATAGTGAGATTGAAACCTGCATCACGTAAACGTACCAATTGTGCAGCAGCCAAACCATATCCATGTACCATACCGCCTGGGCTTTCTAAACGCACCACAACACGATCACGCCCTGCTTTGGCTGTCGCTAAAATCAAGGTAATTTCTTCACGTAAGCTTTCTACCGCTGTTGCCGCAGTATCACCTTTAAAATCTAGAATATAAACTTTTTGATTGGCCTTTTTACGATGACGCGACTCTTTCGCTAACTGCTGAGTCAGCTGCAATAACTCTAATTTAGAGGCTGTAGTTTGCGCAATTTTTTTACGTTGTTCATTGATACGCGCATTTAAATGTGTAATTCGAATTTCAGCGGGAAGTTTCGGTAAATGAAATAACATAGAAATTATATTCTCTAAAATAATACGTCGGTATATGACCTAGATTAGGTCAATGGCATTTTTTTTCAATAGCCATTTTTTGTTTTATTCTGTAATGCGTTATCTTTCACATTTTATCATTTATAAGATGAGTCAATCTCTCAGGCAGCACACCTTCGCATCTTTTGTCCAATATGACTGCAATACGCAATGTCCATCATCATAGCTATTTCATCACCAAACCAAATGCTCGCGTATAAAAAACAGAGCACTTAGGCTCTGTTTTTTCAAATATTTCAAGTTCTGCGTATTAACCAAAACGACCTGTAATATAGGCTTCAGTTAACTGATGATCTGGCTGAGTGAAGACTTTCTCGGTTGAGTTCACTTCAATCAAGTCACCTAAATGGAAGTAAGCGGTACGGTCTGATACACGTGCAGCCTGCTGCATCGAGTGCGTCACAATCGCAATCGTATACTGCGTTGAAAGTTCAGAAATAAGCTCTTCCACTTTCGCTGTTGCAATCGGGTCAAGCGCTGAACATGGCTCATCCATCAGAATCACTTCTGGGCTTACCGCAATGGTACGCGCAATACATAAACGCTGCTGCTGACCACCCGACAGGCCTGTGCCCGGTTGGTTTAAACGGTCTTTGACTTCGTCCCAAAGGCCCGCTTTACGTAAGCTGTTTTCTACAATTTCTTCTAAGTCATACTTATCACGCGCCAAACCATGCAGTTTAGGGCCATAAGCCACGTTATCAAAAATTGACTTTGGGAATGGGTTTGGTTTTTGGAATACCATACCTACTTGAGCGCGAAGCAACACCACATCGAGGTTTGGGTCATAAATATCTTGATTATCCAACATCACTTTACCCGTCACACGACAGCTATCAATAGTGTCGTTCATACGGTTCAAAGTACGCAAGAAGGTCGATTTACCGCAGCCCGATGGCCCAATAAATGCAATCACTTCATTTTCGTAGATATTCAGATCAATCCCTTTAATCGCTTCAGCTTCGCCATAGTAAACATGTACATCTGAAGTGCTGAGTTTGACTTGTCCTTGTGCCTGATCTTTCTTAGCAGAAGTCTGTGTATCAAACTGCGACACAAAAGAAGTACCCTGCTGACCTGAGGTCGTATTCGGGTTTGTAAATTGAGTGTGTTCTTGATTCACTGTTTGATCCTGATCTAAGGAATTTTTAACAACGGTATTCATATTTTGCCCTCACTTACCAACGGACTTCAAATTTCTTACGTAACCAAATTGCAATACTGTTGAGTCCAATCATCATTGCAAGCAGAACAATAATCGCAGCCGCTGTACGTCCTTCGAAGAAGTTACGCAGCTCATTACCTTGCCACAAGAAAATCTGTACAGGTAAAGCACTCGATTGATCAAATGGAGTTGTAGGTACACTTGCAACAAATGCACTCATACCAATTAATAACAGCGGTGCAGTCTCACCTAATGCTTGTGCTACACCAATAATTGCACCCGTTAGAATCCCCGGTAGTGCAAGTGGTAAAACGTGATGGAATACGGTTTGTATACGTGAAGCACCTAGCCCTAAAGCGGCCTGACGAATTGATGGTGGTACAGCTTTCAACGATGCACGTGTCGTAATAATCACCGTTGGTAAAGTCATTAAGCTAAGCACCAAACCACCGACCAATGGTGCGGAAAGCGGTAAATGCATCCAACCAATAAAGATCGCAGCACCGAGCAAACCAAAGACAATTGATGGTACAGCGGCAAGGTTGTTAATGTTGACTTCAATGACGTCAGTGATCCAGTTTTTAGGCGCAAATTCTTCAAGATAAATTGCAGATGCCACACCAATTGGAATCGAAATAATGATCACGATCAGCATCATGAACAGCGACCCCATGAATGCCCCTGCTAAACCTGAAGTTGCAGGAGAACTACGAGAGTCTGGACTGACGAAGATGTTGGTATTGAAAGTATTTTCCATTACCCCTGAAGCTTTCATTTCATCGGCAAGTTGACGAACTTCTGGGCTCAACTGTTGCTGTTCATCAGGCAAACTACGGTCAATATTTCCTGCGAGCCACACATCAACGTTTGCATCGGCAAGCACTTTAATGTCTTCTTTTTTACCGACCAATGATGGATCTTTCATCACCATATCACGTAAGCGATATGCTTCAGAACTAGTGTACAAAGAAGCTAAGTCATCTCGTTTAGAAGCAAGTGCTGGATCTTTTGCAATCATGGCATTCACGATTAAAGCATCCCAATCCACCATGCCCATTTCAGTTTGCCAAGCAATAAAACGCTCCTCAAACTGTGCTGGAGATTCGCCTGAACGCTGTACAGGTTTTGCACCTGTCGTAATAATGGCAGGGTCAAAGTACACGGGTAAACTCATGCTACTTTGCCAAAAAGCAGGTAAGCCTTTCGATAAAATACTGCCAAAAAGTAGCGCGACAAAGAATAAACCTGCAATCACTGCTGAGAAACCAAAGAAACGAAAGGTTTTTTCTTTACGGTGACGTTTTGCCAATGAATTACTGATCGTTTGCTTACGCTTTTCTCGTAATTCTGCCGCATGTTGTGGATCAAATACTTGATCTGCTGTGCTATTAGAAGTCGTCATTAGTCGTATTGCTCACGATATTTACGCACGATGTACAGTGCAACAATGTTCAAACCAAGCGTAATTACAAAGAGTGTCAGACCTAGTGCAAATGCCACCAAAGCTTGCGGGCTTGCAAAGTCAGTATCACCAGTCAATTGGTTTACGATGGTAATGGTCACAGTTGAAATGGCTTCAAGTGGATTGGCATGCAATAGAGGACTATTCCCTGCTGCAAGCACCACAATCATGGTCTCACCGATGGCACGTGACGCTGCAAGCAAGAACGCGCCGATAATGCCCGGAAGTGCTGCTGGTATCACCACCTGACGAATGGTTTCGGACTTTGTCGCGCCCAAACCTAATGAGCCATCACGTAATGCACGTGGTACCTGCGTGATAATGTCATCAGAAAGCGATGAAACGAAAGGAATAATCATGATACCCATGACGAAACCAGCAGTGAGTGCGCTAGTTGCGTTGATGTGTAAACCAACGGATTCGCCCAACATTTTAAAGAATGGGCCAATGATCATCAGTGCAAATACACCGTAAACAATGGTTGGAATCCCTGCGAGAACTTCAATGGTTGGTTTTGCCCATGAGCGAAACCCAGAAGATGCATATTCAGCAAGATAGATCGCGATCATTAAACCTACAGGGACTGCAACCAAGAGTGCAATACCACTGACCATTAAGGTACCCCAAAGTAATGGCAGTAAGCCGTAGCTTCCTTCTGCATTACCAGAGGTACTAAAGCCGGGGTTCCATTCTGTACCGAAGAAAAAGTCGAGTGGACTCACAAAGTGGAAGAATCGCATCGCTTCGCTGAACATCGACATCACGATACCAATCGTGGTTAGAATCGCGACACCAGAACAGAGCGCAAGTGCAACATTAATGGTTTTTTCAACTTGGTTACGCGCGCGGAATTGAGTTGCAATGCGCTTTTTCGCAGCGACTAAACCTGCCAGTGCAGCACAAATCACCACTGCAATTTTTGCAAATGTTCCAATGCTTTGAAACTTCGCCAGTTGCTCCGCAGCAGCAAGCTCATACGCGGCTGGTGTATCTGTGACACCAAAACCTGAGGCAATCGCTTCTACACGGTTAATCAACACATCCGTACTTGCAGCATCTAAAGTTGCAGCGACTTGTGCTGGCACGTGATTTAACACCACATGATTCAAAACATTTGGTTCAACAATATTCCAAACAATCAAAATTAAAAAAGCAGGGATACCACACCACAAAGCCACTAACGCACCGTAATACCCCGGACGTGAGTGTAATTTTGCAGAATTATTTCCCTTACCTGCTAAGTTACGGCTCTGACTTAAGCCCATTTGATAGGCTATGGCGATCAGTGCCAATAACACACCTATAAGTAGCAGATTCATGTATTCTCCACGGTTCTTTCAATTTTCATTATTTGAAAAAACTTAATCCTAGTAAAAAACGTCAAAGGTAGGACTTGCCTACCGTTGACTGTTTCTACGCTTAATTACTTAACCGCTTTGCCTGCTTTGAAGTTCGCAAGAACTGCCGCACGCTCTTTGTCTGACATTGAGATCAAACCAGCACGTTCAAGCTTAGAACCTTTACCTGATACTTTCTTGCTGATGAAGTATTCAGTGTATTCTTTTAAGCCTTTGATTGATTTCAAATGCTCGCCTTTCACGTAGAAGAATAATGGGCGAGAAACTGGATATGAACCATTCAAAATCGTCTTTTCAGATGGTGCAACATTGTTCACTGTCGCTACACGTAACTTGTCACGGTTTTGGTCATAGAAACCTAAACCAAACACACCCACTGCGCTAGGCGACGTTTTTAAGCGCGCCAAAGTTTCAGTGTAGTCACCCGCAATCTCAATCACTTTGCCGTCTTTACGGAAAGTTGAACATGCTTTCTTTTGTGCATCTTTATCCATTGCTTTGATTGCTGCATACGTTTCACAGCCTGCATCAACCATTTTTTCTTGGAACACTTCACGTGTACCGTGGTTTGATGCTGGAATCACCAAAGTGATTGGTTCGTTTGGAAGGCTTTTGTCAATTTGGTTCCAACGTGTATATGGGTTTGCAACCATTTTACCGTTAGATGGTAACTGCGCTGCTAAAGCTGCATAGACGTGCTGTGGACGTAATTTGTATGCTGCTTTGCTTGTATTTGAAGCGAACACAATACCGTCATAACCAATTTTGATTTCGATCACTTGGTTCACACCAGCTTTCTTACAAGCAGCTAATTCTGTATCTTTAATTTTACGAGATGCATTTGCGATATCAATTGTGTTATCACCCACACCATTACAGAACTGTTTTAAGCCACCTGAAGAACCGCCAGAACCAACAACTGGTGCTTTAAATTGTGGAAAGGTATTGCCAAACTCTTCAGCAACAATACTTGCATACGGTAAAACTGTTGAAGAACCCGCAATTTGAATTGTGTCACGAGCTGCGTTTGCCGTAGTTGCTACAGCTGCCCCAGAAACTACTACTGCAAGTGCGATATGGTTTAAGCGCATATTTGTTATCTCACATATTAAACATTTTGGAGTACGCCACTTTTTATTCAGTCTTGTACTTTTTTGGATAACTGCATTTTGATTTCAGAATATGACAAGCAAGTTACAGCATTGTGACACTTTCATGATGTTTATTTTTATTTGTCCATGATTCGTTACACTTTGTTCAATTTCACCCACTCTAAACACGTAAAGAATTTTTCTAATTTCGATATACCGAGAGTGCATAATTCATTTTACATCAACATCTTTTACGCTTTTATAAAAAATAAAACACATTTAGAATCAATGCATAAAACAAAAAAACTTCATCGGTTTTTTATTTCTTAAACATTTAATAGTACTTATAATCTATAAAAATTTGCGTATACCCATATGCAGAATCCATATAAATTTTCGCCATTTGTCAGAATTTCATAACCTATAAATGACAAATGAGTGGTGTCATATTTAGAAAATTGAGCGCCATTTAGGTCTTAATTTTTAACTTTTACCCCTTATTTATTACTGAAAAATAGCATGCTCATCTCAAATACGAGAGCAAATTTATAGCTTTTAGGCTCAAGTACTTTTCTTATTTTTAGAAATATTTGTCCGAATAATGGGTATTTCTGACGATACCGCTTTATCTTTTTTCTAAAAGATAACTCAATGAAGGAGATTTTGGGCTTCATCTACCCTTTACTGCCGCCTTAACCTTTCATTTTTCGTAAGAAGCTTGACAAGTCATATGAATGCGGCTTTTCCCATGAGCGCTAGCCAAACACATTTATTTACCCCAAATTGCCGTGATTATGACAAGGACTTGCCTGTCGTGCAGGTCATACCTTTAACTTAAAAATTCATGAAGAAAATCATTTGCCTATTGAAAATCAAAAGCCCGAATATTTAGCTTTAGTCTTAAGCATTGAAGCTCATTTTCCTGAAAATCATAGTTCAAGCAGATATCGAAAACTACTTCATAGAAAAATAAAGCATCTCCAACATAATTAAAATTAGATGCTTAGCCAATAGATGTTATCCATTTTAATATTTACAACACATAAAAAAAAAGGAGCTGATATCAGCTCCTTTTTTAACACAAACAATCGATTAAGCAATTGCAGGTGTATAGGTTCCATCTGCGATTGGACCTTTGATACGATCCGCTTCTGCAAGGACAAGACCAAGCAGGTTCTTCACGTTATCTAAAGTCGCAACTGGACTTAAAGTCGTCATTTTCAATGATTGATTGTGGCCTACTTTAGTTACACCAATATTCGCTTCACCACGTGCAAACAATTCATCTGCAACGTTTTGGTTTAAGGTATCAAGCAATTCTACTGGATAGCCTTCTGGAACCACACGGAACAATACAGATGCAAATTGTGGATCAACCAACATCTCTAAACCAGCAGTTGCATTGATATAATCAGCAACGTCACGTGTAAGCGTCACGCCGTGGTCAATCATAGAACCATACAGTTCTTCACCAAGCGCTTCAACAGTCATCCAAAGCTTCAACGCGTCAAAACGACGTGTTGTTTGAAGTGACTTAGACACGAGGTTAGGCACGCCATGCTCTTCGTCATAAGCAGAGTTTAAATACTCAGCTTCATAGTGCATGAAACGATAGTTCGCTTCGTCTTTTAACAAGAACGCACCACAAGAGATGGTTTGGAAGTAATGCTTATGGAAATCCAGCGTAATTGAGTCAGAAAGCTCAATACCATCCAACATATCACGATGATTGTTCGATAGGATTAAAGCACCACCCCATGCCGCATCGATGTGCATCCACGCGCCATATTTGTTGGTGATTTCACGAATTTGCTTCAGTGGATCAATTGCACCTGCATCGGTCGTACCTGCAGTTGCAACTACACATGCCACGATTTTACCTTCAGCTTGAAGGTGAGCCATGGTTTTTTCAAGTGCATCCACATCCATCTGCGCGTTCTCGTTCACAGGAACGGTTACGACTGATTGGAAGCCCATGCCCATCATCGCCATGTTCTTTTGCACAGAGAAGTGTGCATTTTCAGAACAAATAACTTTGACGTTGCGCATCGCATCGCCCGGCACGCCATCACGCTGTACAGACCACGGATTACCGTTTTCGTCTTTCCAGTTTTTTGCAATACATGCATCACGTGCAAGCAGTACACCCATCAAGTTTGACTGTGTACCACCAGAAGTGAACACACCAGCTTGACCTGCACCATAACCCACTTTTTGACGAAGCCAGTCAATCAACTGAACTTCCATCAATGAACCTGCAGGACTTTGGTCCCAAGAATCCATCGATTGATTTGTTGCATTAATCAGCACTTCAGCAATTTGACTGGTCACCATGGTTGGACAGTGCAAGTGCGCGAGCGAGTGCGGGTGATGGACTTTTAAGCTTTTGTTTAAGAAAAGCTCAACCATACGTTCAAGTGACTTTTGTACACCCAAACCTTCTTTAGAAGGATTAAATGCAATCGCACTGCGGAGCTCTTTGATGCTACCGCCCGTGTACATTTTGTCATTTTGCAACCATGCTGCAACTGCTTTAGTCGCTTGGTCCATTGCTGACGAGTAGTCAGCAATAGATGCAGCATCATTGCAGAGTAACGCCTTACGGTGTTCTGCAAAATCAACCATGATTACGCGCCTCGAGTTGCAACAAGTGCTTCAGCAATTGCTTTCTTGAAGCGAGAAACCGCTTCAACACATTCATCATGAGTGATGATAAGTGGGCAAAGTAAACGAATGACTGTACCATTACGGCCACCTTTTTCTAACAACAATTTGTTGTTAAAGCATGCCGCTTGAATCGCTGCTGCCAATTGACCATCTGCAGGTAAAGACCCCATATGATCCGCTGGTTTACGTTCATCCACAATTTCAACACCAATCATCAAACCACGACCACGCACGTTACCGATACATGGGAACTCTTGGGCAAGCTTTTTAAATTCAGCTTGTAAGAAATCACCACGTTCTTGTGCATTTTGCGCAAGGTTTTGTTCTTTGATGGTTTTGATCGTTGCAAGACCAGTACCCATTGCCAATTGGTTACCACGGAAAGTACCCGTGTGACCTGCTGGCTGCCAAGCATCAAACTTACGTTTAATACCTAATACAGCAAGCGGTAAGCTACCACCAACGGCTTTAGACATCACCACTACGTCAGGTTCAATACCCGCATGTTCAAATGCGAACATTTTTCCTGAACGTGCAAAGCCTGCTTGAACTTCGTCAAGAATCAACACAATGTTGTGTTTTTCAGTCACTTCGCGGATTTTTTTCAACCATTTGGTTGGCGCTGTTACCACACCGCCTTCACCTTGAATTGCTTCAAGAATGACAGCAGCTGGCTTGGTTACACCACTTTCAACATCTTCAATGAAGTTTTCAAAGAAATATGTCAAAGCATCCACACCCGCTTCACCACCTAAACCAAGTGGGCAACGGTATTCATGCGGATACGGCATAAATTGAACGCCTGGCATTAAACCATTTACAGCATTTTTCGCAGACAGGTTACCTGTCATTGCAAGAGCGCCGTGCGTCATACCATGGTAACCACCAGAGAAACTAATCACTGTGCTACGACCGGTATACGTCTTCGCTAATTTAATTGCTGCTTCCGTGCCATCTGCACCAGATGGACCACAGAACTGTAAACAATACTCTTCCTTACCGCCTGGTAATTGTTCAAGTAATGCTTCAGTAAATGCATCTTTTAAAGGTGTCGTTAAATCCAAAGTATGTAAAGGAAGACCACTTGCAAGTGTATCTTGAATACTTTGAATTACCGCAGGATGATTATGGCCCAAAGCCAATGTTCCTGCCCCAGCTAAACAATCGAGGTACTCTGTACCTTCAACATCAGTAACCCAGCAGCCTAATGCTTTGGCTATCGCTAACGGTAATTTCCGTGGATAGCTACGAACATTGGATTCCATCTGACTTTGGCGAGTCAAATAGTATTCGTTAGTAGTATTAGTGGCAGGGTTTACAGAAGAAACGCTCATATCGAATTACCATCTCTGATATGGGTTGAAAGAAATAAGTCGGGTGACTTTTGGTCCTTTGACTCGGCGCTTTATAAATTCTAGTTAGATAGCGTTTGGATACTTCATAACTAGGAGGCGGATGATACAGAAATTTTCAATAAAATAAACAGCTTTTGGACATTATCTGCCAGAAATTTAATAAAAAAATATATCATGCCAAACCATAGCTTAAATTATCCTCTTATAGTGTGACAACGTAAAGAAAAGCCGATGAATTTATTTATTTTTCAACTTCGCCACAAAATTTCAAAATACTCACCTTGGTCAAAAAATAAGTTTTTGAAATAAATCACTTTATCTAGGATTTTCTGAAAAAAATTTTGTACCTTTTTTTACAATCCAACCACAATATTTTCGCAAATTCACCACAAATTGGCTTTAAGCTTTTTACAAATGTTGCAAAACTCCTCCTAAATAAAAAAGGAATAATAATGCGTCAATTCTTCATCCCAGCAATCGCTCTTAGTGCTTTATTTAGCTCAACAGTTTTTGCTCAGTCTGAGAACCAATTAAACTACAATATTGTCAATGTTCAGGCAGAGGCAACACGCCAAGTATCCAACGATTTAATGAATGCAACACTTTATATTGAACGTAGTAACAAACAACCTGCTGAACTCGCAACACAAATTACGCAACTGATGAATCAAGCCACAGCTTTAGCACGTAAATATCCAAGCGTAAAAGTCGAAACAGGTTCTCAAACCACCTACCCGATTTACAACGATGACAACCAAAAGTTAAAAGAATGGCGTGGTCGTGCTGAAATTAATTTAGAAAGTACCGATTTTAAAGCGGCGAGCCAGTTGATTGGTGAACTACAGCAAAACTTCCAAACTCAGTCAATCGGGTTTAGTGTGTCCGACACACAACGTAAGAAAGTGGAAAATGAGCTGATTATTGAAGCATCGAAAAACTTTCAACAGCGTGCGCAATCGTTAGCGCAAGCATGGAGTAAGTCAGGTTATAACTTGGTTAACTTAAACATTAATACCAGCAACTACTACCCTCGCCCAGTCATGATGCGTGCAGAAAGTGCAAAATTTGCAGCAGCTGATGCACCAATGCAAGATGTAGCTGGCGGAGAATCTAAAATCACTGTGAATGCAAATGGTACTGTTCAACTTAAATAACAGATTTCATTCAAATTCATCTAAAAAGCCACGTTTAACGTGGCTTTTTTATTGTGTGTCCATCAAGAAAACTTTAATTCGCCTAATTAGTTTTAGTGTTTTAATTGCAATAAGTGATAATGGTTATTATTTGATTTCAACAAAGTTCAGCATATGATAGCCGCGCTCTTTATTATGGATTGCGCACAAAAGAATGATTTCATCACGTCTTCATCTGCAGGATCGCAGATTATTCAAAGCCAAACAACTCAGCATTGCGATTGGGCTTTCTATGAGCTGCTTGACCTATGCACAAGCAGAAGAACTCACTGAAGCAACGAGCAACAATGTGCTTCCGACCATCAAACTTGAAGCACAAGGCAACTGGTTAGAAGATGCCAATGCAGAGAAAGTGCAAAAGCATGCAGGCGCCCGTACGATTATTAATCGCAATCGCTTAGATGAAGTTGCTGCGACTTCAATTAAAGATGCCCTGAAGCAAGTGCCTGGTGTTCAAGTTCAAGAAAATAATGGTACTGGTGGCAGTGATGTTTCACTCAATATTGGTGTCCGTGGTTTAGCCTCTCGTTTATCGCCTCGTTCTACTGTACTGCTTGATGGTGTTCCGCTATCTTTTGCGCCTTATGGACAACCTCAGCTTTCTCTAGCACCGGTATCATTAGGCAATATTGAATCTGTGGATGTGGTTCGTGGAGCAGGTTCTGTACGTTTTGGGCCGCAGAACGTTGGCGGTATCATTAATTTTGCAACTCGCGCGATTCCTCAAGAGTTTGCAGGTAATGTCAGCCTAACAACCGAATATGCTTCGGGTACAGATCAAGTTAAATACAGCCCGAACCTATTTGTAGGCGGTACCTTAGATAATGGTTTAGGCCTTGCTCTGCTTTATTCGGGCACAAAAGGTGATGGCTACCGTGAAGCCAATAATAAAACTGACATTGACGATGTCATGTTAAAAACGGCCTATCAAATTACAGATGCGGATGCGATTGCCTTAAACCTACATCACTATGAAGGTCGTGGTGAAATGCCGGAAGGTTTAACTACCGCACAATATGCAGAAAACCCATACCAATCTAATCAATCACGAAGCTATTTTGCAGGGCGTCGTTCAGATGTCTCTTTCCGTTATACCCACCAAGATGAACAAAATAATTTTGAGTTATTAACGTATTACATTGATTCATTCCGTACCAGTGACTTAGAAACCAACCAAAAAGATCAAAACAAGAATCCGATTAAACGCTTAGATAATGCCCCTCGTGATTATCAAGTGTTTGCTATTGAGCCTCGTTTCTCTCGTGCATATTCAATCGGAAATACACAAAGTGAGATTACTGTCGGTTATCGTTATACCAATGAAGACAGTTCAGAGTTTGCAGGTCGTACTGAATATGCGATCAATGCTCTACCAGGGAAATTCCTAGCTCGTACTTCCAGTAATGGCGGTACAGAAGCACATGCGTTCTATATCGATAACCGCTTCGATTTAGGTAGCTGGGTAATTACTCCAGGTATTCGCTTCGAATCCATCGACACCTATAATAATTTTAGTGCTTATAAATCAGGTAATTTACTGAATACAGTAAATCCAACCATTCAATCTAATGAATGGTTACCAAACTTATCTATTTTGTATAAAGCCACTGATAATTGGAATATTTTTGCCAATGCGGGTGTCTCATTCGGTCCACAACAATACAACCAGTTAGCGACTACAAATTCTACTACAGGTTTAGCAATTTCCACATTAGACGGTCTTGCACCAGAAAAATCCAATAACTATGAGATCGGTACCAAATATCTAGGCAATGGCTTAAATGCTGAATTAACCGCATTCTATTTAGACTTTGAGAAAGAACTCACTTTAGAACGTGATGCACTACAAAATGGTTATTGGACGAATTTAGGCGCAACCAGTCACAAAGGTGTTGAACTCGGACTGACATATGACTTTGGTTACCTTATGGATACACTACAAGGCCTAAAAGTATATAGCAACTATACGTTTACCAAAGCTGTGGCTGAAGCTGGAGAATTTGAAGGTAAAGATCTTCCTTTCTATTCGCGCCACACAGCAAATGTGGGTTTAGGTTATAAGATAGATCAATGGAGCGTTAATGCAGATATGTTTGCGCAATCCAAACAACATTCTCCGAATGATCCTGATAAAAATCTACCAGCTGGATATTACCAAACTCATGAAACAGCTGATGGTAAATATGGAGATATTCCAGGTTATTCCACCTTTGCCGTACGTACAGCCTATGACTTTGGTGAGCAATTTCACGGTTTAAAAATCGCGGGTGGCGTTAAAAACTTGTTTGATAAACAATATTTCACACGTTCTACTGACTCAACAGGCGGAAAATATGTAGGGCAACCACGTACGTTCTACCTTCAAACGTCATTTGACTTCTAAAACAGAAAGTCAATTAGTTCAATATAGTTGAACTAATAAAAAAGACTACATTTTTGTGGTCTTTTTTATTTTAACAATATGACAAAATTATGACTCTCTTCCATACTTTGATAAACACAATCCACTTTCATGACTCTTTCAGAACTTAATTTATCGCTTTTTTCATGGATTAATGCTTCCCCTGAAGCTAGTAATACCAGTATTCATTTTGCCATATTCATTGCCAATGACCTACTCTATTGCATGATTTTACTCTTTGCTTGGTTTTGGCTACGTGGTAACTATGACACTAAAAAACAGATATTGAAGGCATTTATTTTTACCAGTATCGCCATTTTAATCAGCCAATGCATTTCTCATGTGTATTATCACCCACGCCCTTTCGTCATGGAGGTCGGACGCACTCTCATTTACCATGCACCCAATGGCTCTTTCCCGAGTGACCATATGCTGATTTTTAGCAGTATCGCATTTTCTTATCTATTCTCTGCACAGCGTAAACTGGGAATTTTTCTCTTGATCATGGCTTGGCTAGTTGCATGGTCACGTGTCTATCTTGGTGTGCACTTCCCTTTAGATATGCTCGGGGCTTTTCTATTGGCTTTTGCCTTAAACTTCTTTGGATTAAAACTTTGGAATCTCTATAAAGATACAATCATGCAATGGGCACTCACCCTTCACTTTTACTTATTTAAGCCCCTCATTCAAAAAGGCTATATCAAATAACTTTCACTTTAAAACAAAAAATCCCGCTCGAAAGCGGGATTTTTTTAAAGCGTTTAAATCAGTAAATTGCCATGTGGTTACGATGGATCATCTCAAGTGAACGTGCTTCACCTAGGACTTGGTGAACTTTATCTGATGCCAAGCCCTTTACCAGCTCCGCAGAACGCGAACTAAAATTGACACGCCCGACCGCAACACGGCCACCTTGGACATCAACACATTCAACCACGTCACCGCGTTCAAAATGCCCTTCCACAGCTTTCACGCCAACCGGAAGTAAACTACGATGATTATCTTTTATGGCTTTAACAGCACCATCATCCAACACCAAACGACCAGCAGTTTGCAAGTGAGCCGCCAACCACTGTTGATGAGCGGTAATGCGGTCATTGTCAGTAATAAATAATGTCCCAAGCATTTCACCATCCATCAAACGTGCAAGCACATTGTCACTTTCACCACTAGCAATCAGCGTTGGACAGCCAGACTTTGCAGCCAAGCGTGCAGCACGGACTTTGGTCAACATACCGCCACGACCAAACTTACCGCCACCGCCAGCCATATCAAATAAACTCTCATCTAGAGCACGCACAGTATGGAACAGTTTTGCATCTGGATTTGAACGTGGGTCTGAGTCAAACATCCCCTGCTGATCAGTCAAAATAATTAACAAATCTGCATGGACTTGACCTGCAACCATCGCGGCCAATGTGTCATTGTCACCAAAGCGAATTTCATCGGTCGAAACCGTGTCATTTTCATTGATCACAGGAATAACATGCCATTCAATCAAGTTCTGTAAAGCATCACATGAGTTCAAATAACGTCGACGGTCTGCCAAGTCATCATGAGTTAATAACACTTGCGCAGTCTGAATGCGATGTTTTTCAAGCACACTCGACCACGTATGAATAAGGCCCATCTGACCAATGGCAGCACACGCTTGAAGACTGGGTAGATCGGTGGGTCGGCTGTCTAGCTTCATACGAACCATACCTTCAGCCACAGCTCCTGACGACACCAGAATAATCTCATGTCCTGCATTGTGTAGATCTGCAATTTGTTTCGCCCAATGCGAAATTGCATCTATATCTAAACCTTGCCCATTTGCTGTGAGTAAAGATGATCCGATTTTAACAACGATTCGTTTACAAGCTTCGAGCTTACGTTGCCCATCTACCACTTCTATCATCTTGTCCTCAGTTACTCATTACGAGCTTAACGTACGTAAAACACTTCCATTTCGCCGTCATCTTCATCATCGTCTTCATCATCATCAGCCAACAGGCCAGCAAGACGTTGTTGGCGACGCATTTCACGATATGCTTCTTTAGCGGCAATCGTTTGTTCGCGTGTTTCAGCTTCAAGCTGCTCACGGAATGCTTTCACTTCTGCTGCATAATCAGGATCTTCAAGCTCACGTTCACGTTGTTGCTCAATTTGATCCATCAGGTAATACACAACTGGTTTTGTCCCTTCAGACATCAAACCTGAAGTTTTAAATACAGGGCCATCCCACTGCATTTCATCTAAGATATGCTGACACCATTCATCACGCGTATCGTCTGCAAGTTGATCAACTTTGTTTAACACTAGAACGATAGGTAACTTTGAAAGTGTCGGAGAGAATTTTTCTAATTCACCCAAGATTGCTTTTGCATTGTATGCAGGATCTGAACCATCAATCGGCTGAACATCCACAATGTGAAGCAAAATACGCGTACGCGCCAAGTGCTTTAAGAAACGAATACCAAGACCTGCCCCCTCAGAAGCCCCTTCAATCAAGCCTGGAATGTCCGCCATAACAAATGAACGGTGACTGTCTGCATCGACTACACCAAGGTTTGGAATCATCGTGGTAAACGGATAGTCTGCAACCTTAGGTTTTGCTGCTGATACGGCACGAATAAACGTCGATTTACCTGCATTTGGCATACCTAGTAAGCCAACATCGGCCAGTACTTTTAGCTCTAAACGAATTTCACGGAATTCACCTTTAAAACCATGGGTACACTTACGTGGCGAACGGTTCGTCGATGATTTAAAGTGAGTATTACCCAAACCACCATCACCACCCGCTGCGACAAGCACACGCTGACCACTTTCAACCAAGTCGCCAATAATGTCACCTGAGTCAGTATCAACAATGGTTGTACCTACAGGAACCTTTAATACGGTGTCTTCACCACCACGGCCTGCGCAGTTCGCGCCACGACCATTTTTAGCTCGTTCCGCACGGAAACGGCGAGTATAACGGAAGTCTACAAGGGTACTGGTATTATCATCAGCTTCGATAAATACGCTACCACCACGACCACCATCACCACCGTCTGGACCACCAAAAGGTACGAATTTTTCACGGCGAAAACTGGCTACGCCATTGCCACCGTCGCCAGCCTCTACGGTAATGACTGCTTCATCAACAAAGCGCATGCTGCCAATCCTCTAAATACTTTAAAACCGCATATTCTGCCATATTTTACAAAATTTCTCGAATAGAATTATTCAGCGAAACATGAAATTTAGTCACAAAAATACCAAAATCTAACTTTTCGACACTTTTCACCTGATTTTATTCATTTTTTAATTTAAATGTGCTGACCATTTAGTCGTTAGATCGCTCTTCGAATCATTTTATTCAATCCTACTCAACTTTTATTTTCAAGAAGGACTTTCACATCAAAATAGCGCGCCAAAAGGGGAGATTGTTTAATAACAAGGCCTTTTCACAGCCTGAAATTGAATCAGCTCTAATCCACTTCCGCACGCCTTAGGAATTCACTCTTAAAATGCAATTAAGGATTATCACAACCAATCCACAATACGTGTCATCTTTTATTTTAAAGCTGCCACCCGTTCTTTACCTTCTAGAATTTCAGGCAAACTTTTTTCAATCCACCCAATCAAATACATGGTTTTCTCAGCAGCTTGTGAACCCAAGATCGTCAATTGATATTCCACTTTGGGCGGCACCACAGGATAGACCGTCCGTAGAATAAAGCCATCATGTTCAAGAGTTTTGAGCGTCTGAGAAAGCATTTTCTCACTCACTCCTTCTATACGCTGCTTGAGCTCACTAAAACGATGTACGCCATCACTTAAACAGCGCAACACCAGTACCGACCATTTACTCGTAAGATGCTCCAAAATTTCACGAGACGGACACTCCGTGGATAAAACTTGACCTAACAATTTGCTTGTCGCATAGGTGTGCATCATTTCTCTCCATTTGGTTTATTACTTACTTTTTGGTACGTACTTACATTTAGTAAGTTAACAGATTAAGATGCAACCATCAAGTATAGAAAACAACCAATATAGGTGAATTATGAAAATTGCAATCACAGGCGCAACAGGACAACTTGGTAACCTCGTTATAGAGCAACTTTTGCAGCTGACCGCTGCCCAGAATATTGTTGCGCTGGTTCGTAAAATTGATAAAGCTGAACATTTCAAAGTCCAAGGTATTGAGCCGCGTGAGTTTGATTATGACCGCCCTGAAACATTAGTTCCTGCTCTATTAGGAATAGATAAGTTATTACTCATTTCAGCCAATGAAATTGGTCGCCGTACACCTCAACACCAAGCAGTGATTGATGCTGCTAAAGTAGCAGGCGTACCTTATCTTGCTTATACCAGCTTACTTCGTGCAGATACGTCCCCACTCGGCTTAGCCCAAGAACACCGTGAAACCGAAAAACTAATTCAAGACAGTGGAATCACTTATACCTTCTTAAGAAATAACTGGTATAGCGAAAACTACCTTGCAGGTGTTGCTCATACTATTGAAATTGGGACGCTTTTTGGCGCAGCTCAAGATGGTCGAATTAGCTCAGCATCACGTATAGATTATGCTGAAGCTGCAGCCAAAGTCTTAACTTCAACAGGTTATGAGAATAAGACCTATGAGCTAGCAGGTTCTGAAAGTTTTAGCCTCTCAGACCTTGCAACTTTCATTGGCCAAGCTGTAAATAAAGACATTATTTATCAGAACCTAAGTGCGGAAGAATACACGCAAGGCTTAACTCAAGCAGGCTTACCTGCTGGCTTAGTTGATGTAATCGTTGATGCAGACATTCAAACTATACAAGGTGCGATGTATAGTGACAGTAAAGACCTAGAACAATTGATTGGACATAAGACCACCAGTATTCAAGATGCAATCAAAGCCGCACTTTAAGCCAATCATTTAATCTTCACATTCAAACACCACCAGTGATTGGTGGTGTTTTTTATGGATGAATGTTCTTCACAGGTAGTGTCATATTCATCTCCAAGTTCGCAGTCGTACTCCGTTCCGTGTTATACATGGTCGCATTGAAGCTTGCTATTTTTCGCATAGTCATTGGGTCATTCAAATTTAACTGTGGTGCAAACTGATGTAACACATGCAGACGCACTGGCTCATCAAACTCAAAATAGACCAAGCCATTAAACATAATTTTGATTGGGATCTGATAGTCTTGCTTTAAATGAAATGGTACAGCCAGCTTAATCGGAATATCTAAAGCGAGTGGGAACTTAGGCAATAGTTTATTTTGATAAATTAGATCTGTAGTTGTCTCCAACGGCATGTTTTGATCAATGAGTACCTCAGTTTGATAATCAACAGATACTGAAACGGGTACTTCTACTTCAAACTCTAAATTTGCCAAATATTTCCCAGTCAAAGGCAGATTGATTTTCTGATCGATTTTCAGTTGCGTATCTAAAGTCCCAACGGATTGGGTTTCTAAATAATTACCCACTTGGATTTTTGTCGGCAAGGAGTCTGATAGTTGAATTTGGGCTTCACTCGCAGACACTTGCATACTGGCTTGAATATTCAGGTACAACCAAAACAGCGCACCCACTAAAATTACAACGCACACAAAACTCAGTACAAGCCGCTTCGCAGACTGGAATATCCACATACTCCCCCCTATGGCTTCACGTGTTCTTGAGGTAGAGGTTTTTCACGCAGTAATTGCAAGCTATTAAGTGGAATTTTCAACTCCCCCTGCTTGATTTCAATTGGTAATGTATTTTGCACATCCACCGAAGCGTTCACCGCCGTTTTAATGGGAACGTTTAAATGTCCCTGTATTGGAATATTGGTTTTAATCACTGTATTGACTGGAATATGTAGGTTTTCTTTCAGTACAGTTTTCACAGGTGCATCAAACTTGAGGTGTACCTGCTGTTCAAGCGGCACATCGATATGAATCGGCACATCCAGCTGAATAGGAATATTACCTTTTAAAGGTAAAGTCACATCTCGCCCCATGACTTTCACTTGTACCTTAGTATCCACAGGCATGCTCTGATTAATTTTCAAGGTTTCACGTACTGGAATGGTGGTTTTAATCGGAACCTGATTATCAAAATATACCCGTGGGGTCAGAGTCTGGGTCAGTGGAATATTCAGGTTTTCACGGATCGGAATTTCTGCATTGACGCGCCCTGTGACATCAACATCTAAGGCATCATGAATTTTAACCTCAGCTTGTAAAGGCTCTTGCAGATCAATACTGACTTTTTGATTTTCTAATGGAATATAAATATTAAAGTGTTTAAACGTCCAAATAGCGATAAGCACACCGCATACAGATGCCAACACAATAAATGCCAATCCACTTAGCACATGCTTCACTTGCAAATTCAAATTCCTTTTGTTTTATTTTCTTTTTATCTGACAAATATCATCCTTTTGTCAGCCTAGAAAGTCATTGGGGGCGGCATACCAACCAGACTTTTTAATTTTTATCGCCCTATTTTACACAGTACATTTTGATTATTCTAAGTAAATTAGTAGGGATTAAACATTGGCAACTCTTAGCACTCAAGCGAATACTTATGTCACCCCCAATGCACCTGATTGGCCTCATCCACAACAACAGCGCAAAAAAAAGAGCCTCAATTGAGGCTCTTTTTAGTCGCTATTACAAATTATGCATTTGTTTCAGCTGGAATTTTTGGATAGCTTACGCCGCCCATTTGCTCTGCAATACGTAACACTTGGCAGCTATAACCTACTTCGTTATCGTACCAAACATAAGCAGTTAAACGGTTACCCGAAGTGATTGTTGCTTGCGCATCAAATACACCTGCTGTACGCGAACCGATAAAGTCAGATGATACAACTTCAGTCGAGTTGGTATAACCGATCTGACCTTGAAGGCTAGAGCTGATTGAAATTTTACGAATATATTCGTTCACTTCATCACGATCAACTTCTTTATCTAAAGTTAAGTTCAAAATCGCAAGTGAAACGTTTGGTGTTGGAACACGTACAGAGTTACCTGTCAGTTTACCTTGAAGTGCTGGAAGTGCTTTAGCAACCGCTTTAGCCGCACCAGTTTCAGTAATTACCATGTTCAATGTTGCAGCACGACCACGACGGTCTGCTTTATGGTAGTTGTCGATTAAGTTCTGGTCGTTTGTGAACGAGTGAACTGTTTCAACATGACCATTCAACACTGTGTATTTGTCATGCAAAACTTTAAGTGTTGGTGTAATTGCGTTGGTTGTACAGCTTGCAGCAGAGATAATGGTATCTTCATCAAGAATATCTGCTTGGTTCACACCAAATACAACGTTCTTCATGTCGCCTTTACCTGGTGCAGTCAAGATCACACGTGCAGCACCTGGGCACTTAAGGTGTTGAGCAAGACCTTCAGCATCACGCCATTTACCTGTGTTGTCGATCACTAACGCATTGCTAATACCATAATCGGTATAATCAACTTCAGTTGGGTTCGACGCATAAATCACTTTGATGAATTGACCGTTTGCAATGATTGCTTCGTTTTCTTCATCAACAGAAATCGTACCAGAGAATGGACCATGGATTGAGTCACGGCGTAATAAAGATGCACGTTTTTCCAAATCACCATCAGATGACTTACGAACCACAATCGCTTTTAGGTTCAAACCACGTCCAAGACCAGACTGACCAATCATTAAACGTGCAAGAATACGACCGATACGACCAAAACCATAAAGAACAACGTCACGACCTTCTACTGAAGTCGCACGACCTTCTACTGATTTAACAGCTGCTGCAACAAATGCATCAACATCGCCACCTTGCTCTTTAAAAGCAACGGCTAATTTGCCTAGATCAATTTCAGCAGTACCAATATTTTCAATTTTAGCCAACGCTTCAAGAATTGGGAACGTGTGTACAACTGAAAGCTCAACGTCCATCATACGAGTGAAACGGTGCGCTTTTAAAATTTGGATAACTGAACGGTTAACTAAAGAACGTCCAAACACTGAAACCACAATATTTTTTTCACGGTAAAGCTGACCGATCAAAGCGATCATTTGTTCCGCGATTTCTTCACGGTTTTTCCAGCGACCTTGGTGTTCTGCGTGTAGGGCGATGATAGTCTCTTTGCTCACAGATACGTCCTCTAATTAATTTAATCTAAGCGTAAATTTTAAAACCCAACAATTGTAAAGGATTTAGCGCCAAGTTTGAATCGAAAGCTGCAAATGCATGATGTTTTTTGTCGTATATCCATTATTAATTTAAGAAATGATTGCATTTAGTCTTATGATTTTGCAGTATAAAAATTAAAAAAATATTTTTTAGATAAAAAATAAACAGTTACACAAATGATGTTTTATCAAACAGTCAACTATTCTTAAAGGGCAATAAACAAATCAGGAACTTGCTTATCGCCCAAATTCTAGAGCAATGACAGCTCTGAACATCATCAAATTAGTCTGAATGTTGCTGTTTTTCAAAATGCTCAATATTTCGTTCGAGCTGTTTTTTATTTTGTTGCTGTTTATATAAATGCAACACACCTTCAATAATAAGCAATAAGACTGCGAACCAAATTGGAATATAGGTAAACCACTCACCTGCCTCTATACGCTCTCCCATGGCAACCGATGCTCCCGCCAGTAAAACAGGCTCCAAATAACTCAGCAAACCAAAGATCACAAAAGGTAAATAACGACTCGCGAGTATATAACTTCCGAGTCCCATTGCACTTAAGAAACCCAGTCCAATGACCGCCAAAATCAGATGTGGAAACTGTTGTATCAAAGCCAAACTATCGCTATGCACAAAGCCCAAATAAAATGCGACAGGTAAAATTAAAAACAGATCCCACCAGAAGCCACCCAAATGATCCGTTTTACAAACACGGCGCAGGAAGAAATACAAAGGATAAGCCAAAGCGATATAAACCGTTTCCCATGCCATGCTACCAATACGCCAAATTTCATGTCCCACCCCAAGCACAGCAAAGGCTACCGCGGCCATTTGCCAGCGGGATAGTTTTTCCTTGTAAAGGATGCAACCAACCAACACCATAACCAAAGGCAGTAAAAAATAGCCAAGCGACACTTGTAGACCGCGACCATTCATGGGTCCCCATAAAAATAGCCACAACTGCGTGGTACATAAAACCGAACTAAACAATAACCAAGCAATCATCCAAGGTTGTTTAAACATACGCTTAAACAACTCCGAAATGAGTTTTAAATCGCCACTCCACCACATGAATGCGGTTAAAAAGGGTAAGGTCGAAAGCATACGCCAAGCAAAAGTTTGCTCACTATCTAAGGGCTTTAAAAAAAAGGTATAAAAATACAAAACCCCAAAAGTGACGGATGCTAAAACCGATAGTGCAACACCTTTATACATCCTTCACTCCACATTGATTTACACGATTTTAATAGGCGCCGATTATAAAGCGTTCGACTGTATAAAGCTTTATTATTCAAGTTTTAAAATACGTATATGAAACTAAAAAAGCCATGCTTCAGCATGGCTTTCAAGACTTAATAAATTTTACTTTTGCAATTGTTTGGTATGAATCAGATCATTCAAGTCATAACCCACTGACTTTGCATATTCTAAGTATTCATTAATGACTTTTTGGTCTGGTTGAGGCGAGCGAGAAAGCACCCACATATATTTACGGCGTGGCTCACCCACTAAAACCGTTTGATAGTCATCATCAATTTTTAAAATCCAATAATCCCCCCGTGCCACAGGTAACCAACGCACCGCCTCAGGTAAAAAACTCACTTTCAACTTACTGTTAAAAGGTGGGTTTTGTACAAATGCCTCACCTATGGACTGCATCAACTTACCATCTTGGGCATAACAGCGGTTATCTACGGTCACATTGCCATTTTCATTCAGGGTATAAGTAGCCGAGACATTACTTCCGCATTTATTTTGGAAGTACATGGGCTTACGTGCAATTTCGTACCAAACACCCAAATAACGGTCTAATTCAACCTTATCTACCACGGCTAAGGGTTTGCTCTGGGCATAAGCCATGGTTGCCATGCCTAACCCGACTAAAACAGCACCACCTACAGCAATTTTGGCAAGCGTAAAACCCGCCTTTGGAAGATTTGCAGACATAAACTGTACCTTTAATATTTCAGAATTTATGATCTAAAAATAAACATCTCTTTAAAAAATAATGCTTTCTGCCCAAATTACTGTAGCGTTATGTAAATGCCACTTAGGCTAAAAGTTGTGCTTTTAAGCGCAAAATTTCATCTCGCAGACGCGCAGCTTGCTCAAATTGTAGCTCTTTAGAAGCTTTTAACATTTCTTTTTCCAACTTGCTTAAGTGCTTGGCAAGAAGTTTCGGATCGGATAGCAAGTGCTGCTCATCTGCACTGAGCGTTTGGTGTTGATCTGTGATACCACTTTCAACTTGATCATCTGTCAGCACTTCACCTGTATCAATATCCTTTTTATTTTGTCTGATGGTGCTGCGCGGAATAATGCCATGCAGCTCATTAAAGGCCATTTGTTTTTCACGACGACGGGCTGTTTCATCGATGGCTTTTTGCATCGAATCGGTAATCCGATCACCATATAAAATCGCTTTGCCTTTTACATTACGTGCTGCACGACCAATGGTTTGAATCAAAGAGCGCTCAGAACGTAAGAAGCCCTCTTTGTCAGCATCCAAGATAGCGACCAAAGACACTTCAGGCATGTCCAAGCCTTCACGTAGTAAGTTAATCCCGACGAGAACATCGTAGACACCCGAACGTAAGTCATGAATAATTTTCACCCGCTCAACAGTGTCAATATCTGAGTGCAGATAGGCAACTTTGACGCCATATTCTTTTAAGTACGAACTTAAATCTTCTGCCATACGTTTGGTTAAGGTGGTTACCAAAACACGCTCATCTAGATCTTTACGGATATTGATCTCAGATAAGACATCATCAACTTGAGTCAATACCGGACGTACTTCAATTTCGGGGTCAATCAACCCTGTAGGACGAACCACCTGCTCAGCTATTTGCTCGGCTTTTTCAAGCTCGTATTTGGCTGGTGTAGCACTGACATAAATCGTTGCTGGCGTAATCCGTTCCCACTCTTCAAACTGCATTGGGCGGTTATCTAAAGCACTAGGAAGACGGAAACCATAATTCACCAAGTTTTCTTTACGCGAACGGTCACCTTTATACATCGCGCCAATTTGCGGCACAGTCACGTGTGACTCATCAATAATCAGCAAAGCATCATCAGGGACATAATCAAACAAGGTTGGCGGCGCTTCACCCGCAGGACGACCTGACAAATGACGTGAATAGTTTTCGATCCCATTGGTATAGCCCAACTGCTGCATCATTTCTAAATCATAACGGGTACGTTGCTCAATTCGCTGAGCTTCAAGCAATTTGTCATGTGCACGAAAGAAACCTAAGCGTTCTTTTAACTCTTCACGAATCGTGCCGATGGCGCGCTCTAAATTATCTTTCGGTGTCACATAGTGGCTTTTGGGATATATTGTTACACGCGGAACTTTACGTACCAGTTTGCCTGTCAGCGGATCAAACCAACGAATCGAATCGACTTCATCATCAAACAACTCAATCCGAATTGCGTACTGGTCTGACTCCGCAGGGAAAATATCGATAATTTCACCGCGAATACGATAGGTACCGCGTAAAAACTCAAGCTCATTACGGCTATATTGCATTTCCACCAAACGACGAATGATGTCATCACGCGCAATACGGTCGCCCTGTACAATATGTAGCAACATGCTCATGTAAGCATTGGGGTCACCCAAACCATAAATAGCAGAAACTGAAGCAACAATAATTGCATCGCGACGTTCTAAGAGAGAACGTGTTGCAGATAAACGCATTTGGTCAATGTGGTCATTGATCGCTGAATCTTTTTCAATGAATGTGTCTGAAGATGGGACATAGGCTTCAGGTTGGTAATAGTCATAATAACTGACAAAATATTCGACGGCATTGTTCGGAAAGAAAGATTTGAACTCACCATAAAGCTGTGCAGCTAAGGTTTTATTATGTGCCATGACAATGGTCGGACGTTGCGTCCGTGCAATCACGTTGGCCATGGTATAGGTTTTACCAGAACCGGTAACCCCAAGTAACAACTGGTCGTGATAGCCCTTTTCTATTCCAGCAACAAGCTTTTCGATGGCTTGCGGCTGATCACCTGCGGGTTGGTAATTGGTGACTAAATCAAAAGGTTGTTTCTCACTCACAGACATATCCCAAGATTTGCTTCTTCAACCGACTATTTTAACAGATTCAATCCCGAGCAATTCTTGCTTTTAGATTTTTAATGTAATTTACTGAAAATATTACAAAGATTTTTCACTTGACCCCCCCGTATTTCAAGGGCAACATGAAGTGAAGAAGAGCGAAAAATCAGAGCCTATGACTTACCAATATCATGACGAAAGCATCGTCAAAAACCTAGATGAACATACCGTATTTGTGTTTGGTAGTAACATGGCAGGTCAACATGCGGATGGCGCTGCCCGAACTGCACTTGAGCACTTTGGCGCAATAAAAGGCGTCGGACGTGGATGGTCAGGGCAAAGTTATGCCATTCCCGCAATGAACGAACATTTACAACAAATGCCGCTCTCGCAAATCCAACACTATATTGATGACTTTAAAATCTATACTAAAAATCACCCTAAAATGACTTACTTTCTAACCTCTATAGGCTGCGGTATTGCGGGTTATAAAGTTGAAGAAATTGCCCCGATGTTTAAAGGCATTTCTCATAATGTTATTTTCCCCGTATCATTTCGCCCATTTGTGGAAAGAACACTGCCACGTCTAAGTAAAAAGTTTTTGCATACTATTTTTAATGATGCCGTGATTTTCAGCACTCAAAATGATGACATGCTGATTCAACATTTGGCCTTAACCGATAATGAAAAAAGCTTAGCCCAAATTATCCTCAACACGCGTATGTATCCAACCGACAGTAATGGTCGCGATCGTGTGTTTGAAATTGAAGATATTTTACATGCACTGTCTGGGAAGATATTTGATTTTGAGACCAATGCTGAGGGGCGCATGCTTTTTGGTGGTGCCATTCTAGCGCTGTTGGAACTTTATAATATCAATGAACAAGACTTCATTGAGGTTTGGCAAGGCACACGAGAAATCGCACCACCGAAGCCCGAACATCGTGCGCGGAAAGCCTTACGTTAAATCCAGTCTTCTCAAAAAAGCCAATCCATCAGATTGGCTTTTTTCGTTAAAAATAATAGAGTTATTAGAATCTTTCCTATCCCCAATCGCCAACTACTACAAAAACAAAGGTGAAGGTATTGTTCCTGCTTTTCTCTTTTTAACTTTTAAAGGTTCACTTACACTCTGGATAATCATCATACTTTTCAAAAATTTAAAAAAATCATGAGAATAAATAGAAAGCTCGAAGCCTTAAAATCCAAAAGAAACAAGCATGCACTTTTCAGTATAGCTATTGCCGTTGTCATGCTGATTGCATTTTATCAACTGCCTCAGTTTCAGGATTTTAATTTTATTAATCTATCCCCTATATATTTTATCTTTGTTATTTGCTTATCGTTCCTCAAAAAGACAAAGAGCGAACAACCTCCTCTTAAATATTTTATTCATGACGGTGCCCTTCTTCATCATTAATGTTTTTACACTTTCCAGTCTCAGTAAATTTACTGACTATTCGGCTGTACGTATTGCACACCATATACCCAACCCACAACACGTCGAGGGACAAATTCGGTTAAACAGCTACACTGTGGGCTCTGGGCGTAATAAATCACATTATGAAGATGTTGTATTAAATGAGCCTTCTCAGCAGCAACCACTAAGACTGGTGTGTAATTTTATGGATCGATTTAAGAGCTGTCCGTTCTTAGAAAATTTTCAACAACAAGCAGTTAGTATCCGTTATTACACAGACAGCCGTCAGTTTATCTACCCAGAAGTTTTGGTGTTATCGGTCACAGCAGACAACACAACCATCAGCAGCCAAGACTTCATGCAGATCTACCAACAACAACGAAACAATTTTTTGATTTATTTATTCTTCATGGTATTGATTCCAAACCTGTTAGTAATCAATTTATTTTGGCGCGACCATCAATATCAACAATCACAAACTTTTCGCTATCGACCTCAAAGCATTTAGCGCTTATCACTATCAGCATATACGCTCTTTAAACTCCAAAACCATTGGAGCTTATGCACTTTCTATGAGCAATCAATATGCATTTTTTGACTAAATCCCTACATAAACTCATATAAATTTTAAAATAACTTTTTTTATCACATTATTTTAAAAAGTTTTTTTAGCGCTTATACTGCTTTAAATTCGAACATAAAAACGAGATATAAATGCAATTATTGGACTCTCCTATTTTTGAATTATCTCCCATTGCCATGTGGTTAGAAGACTTTAGCGAAGTACAAAAACAATTCGATCTTTGGCGGAGTGAAGGTGTTGAAGATATTGCGTCGTTTCTGTTGGAAGACAAATCACGTATTTTAAGTTGTGCACATAAAATTAAAGTCCTGCATGTCAACCCGCAAACCTTAAAACAATTTGAAGCCCAAAGTTTTGAAGACTTAACTACAAACCTTGCGCAAATTTTTAAAGCAGATATGTCAAGCACTCATTTAAATGAGCTGGTCGCACTTTGGAATGGTGAGACCTTATTTGAAAATACTGCTGTAAACTATACGCTTACAGGTCATCGCCTTGACATTCGACTGCGCGGAACAGTACTTCCCGGTCATGAACACGATCTTTCATTGGTTTTAATCACCACGGAAGACATCACGCCTTATGCCAATGCACAACGTTTAGAAGAAAAAAGTCGTTTAATTGCTGAAGCACGTTTTCAATACTCGCCTACTTCGCTTTGGGTTGAGGACTTTAGCCGAGTCAAAGCACGTTTAGATCATTTACGTCGTTTAGGGATCAGTGACTTTAAAACTTTCCTTGATGTCCACAATGACTTTATTAATGAATGCCTCAGAGACATCATGGTTACCGATGTCAACCAAGCTACACTCGATTTGTTTGCTGCACGTGACAAAGACCATTTACTTAAAAATTTGCATAAAGTCTTTCAGAACGAAACCCAACAGACCTTTCGACATCAGCTGCTCGAACTGTGGGATGGCAATACTCAACATAACTGCGAAGCGGTCAACTACGCGCTTGATGGCAGTATTCGCCATGTGCTGTTACATTTTGCCGTGTTTCCAGGTTTCGAAGATGATTGGGGTATGGTTCAACTGGCGCTCACCGATATTACTGCACGTAAAAAAGCCGAAAATTATCTTGAGTACTTAGGCAAACATGATGTCTTAACCAAACTTTATAACCGCTCTTTCTACAGCACTGAAATCAACCGACTTGAGCGCAATAACCTGCGCCCTGTGTCTTGTATTTTCTTAGATATGAATGGCTTAAAAGCTATCAATGACAACCTTGCTCATGACCAAGGTGACAGCTTATTACGCCGTATGGGGAATACCCTGAATCAGTTAATTGAAAATACGCAATACTCTGCTTCAAGGATCGGTGGTGATGAATTCGTGGTGCTATTACCTGCCGCCGATGAAGCCGCATTGAACCATTGTATTGAAAGTTTGCATGAGCTTTTAATGGTAGATAACCAATTTAATAATCATCAACCTATTAGTGTGTCGATTGGCACTGCCACCAGCCAGCCAAATGAACGGGTTGAAGATATGCTTAAACGTGCCGACACTGCGATGTATGAGCACAAAAAAACCTACTATGCAGAAAATGATCGACGGGTTAGCAATTACAACCCAGCGAATGATCAATAAAAAAGCGCTCTAAATAGGGCGCTTTTTTTATCTCAATGGCGAATCAACGTTTACCCATTGAACGACGGGTGCCACGTGGTGGCATCCAAGTACGATCTGTATACTGTTCAGGTTTTGGACGAACCTGATTATGTGCAACATCGTCAGCACTTTGTTCTGCATTTGGCATTGGGAATGGGAGATTCACCAAAGGTTTTTTTGAAGTAGGCTGTTGCTTACTCATGACCATCACTCTCATCAAATTGCGCTTATTTTAAAGTTTTTTTCATAAAGATGCGAGAAACTTCCTAATTCTGTACATTTTTGAAATCATTAATTCAAAATTGAATTTTTTTTATGTTTTTTGCAGAAAATCTGTGTTTTTAAACGCCTTGCTTGAGTTTTTTAAGCTAAGATAGTGTGCTTTTTATTTTTTAAACCCTATAAGAAGGAATACTGCCGTGGACGTACGTCTCTCTGATCGTGTGAATGCCATCAAACCGTCCCCAACTCTTGCTGTTACCAACAAAGCTGCTGAATTAAAAGCGGCTGGCAAGAACGTTATTGGCTTGGGCGCAGGTGAACCTGACTTCGACACCCCACAACACATCAAAGATGCAGCAATTGCAGCGATTAACAACGGTTTCACAAAGTACACCGCTGTAGATGGTACGCCTGGCCTTAAAAAAGCGATTATTGCAAAATTCAAGCGTGACAATAACCTTGATTATGCTGCAAACCAAATTTTGGTTTCTTGTGGCGGCAAGCAGTCATTCTTTAACTTAGCATTAGCTTTGTTAAACAAAGGTGATGAAGTAATCATCCCTGCACCATTTTGGGTAAGCTACCCAGATATGGTGATTATCGCTGAAGGTGTTCCTGTTATTGTAAAATGTGGTGAAGAACAACGTTTCAAAATCACACCTGCTCAACTTGAAGCTGCGATCACAGACAAAACTCGTTTAGTGGTTTTAAACAGCCCATCAAACCCAACAGGTATGATCTACACTAAAGCTGAATTAGAAGCTTTGGCTGATGTTCTTCGTAAATACCCAGAAGTTTATATCGCTTCTGACGATATGTACGAACCAATCCGTTGGGATGACGAATTCTACAATATCGCAACAGTTGCACCAGACCTTTATGACCGCACAATCGTGTTAAACGGTGTGTCTAAAGCGTATGCAATGACTGGCTGGCGTATTGGCTATGCAGCGGGCCCTGCTAAGCTTATTGGCGCAATGAAAAAAATCCAATCGCAATCAACTTCAAACCCAACTTCTATTTCACAAGTTGCTGCTGAAGCTGCGTTGAATGGCCCTCAAGACGTTCTTGAGCCAATGATTGAAGCATTCAAACGCCGTCATGACTTAGTTGTTAGCGGTTTGAACGACATCAACGGTATTTCTTGCTTACCTGCTGATGGTGCATTCTATGCATATGCAAACATCCGTCCATTAATTCGTGCGAAAGGCTTAAAATCTTGCACAGAATTCTCTGAATGGTTATTGGAAGAAACTGGCGTTGCCGTAGTGCCTGGTGATGCATTCGGCTTAGGCGGTTTCATGCGTATTTCTTATGCAACTGCTGATGACGTACTTGTAGATGCGCTTGCACGTATCAAGAAAGCGGCTGACTCAATCGAAGGCGTAGACGCTGCGATTGCTTCAATTGCTGCTGAAAAATGATTTAACCCTTTAAAGTTAGATTAGAGAAACCCGCGAACTTCGCGGGTTTTTTATTTTTAAACAAAATCTGAAAAATTTGCTCTTAAGCCCGTTTAAATAATTTTAGAGCCGTGTAGTACCAACAGAATCTATTGTATCTACGTCTTTCTTGCGAGATGACGCCGAGATCACCAAGGCAATACCTGCCAGAATAATCGTCGCAGAAATAATGATTCGGAAACTCATCGCTTCCCCAATAAACAATGCCCCACCCAGAATCGCCAAACATGGCACGGACAATTGCACGCTACTGGCCGTGACCCGATCAATTTTTTTCACTATGGCATACCAAAGTACATATGCCCCACTCGATGCCAAACCACCAGATAAGAGTGCCAACAGCATACCTTTTGGGTTAATAAAACTCTGTGTGTAAAAAAATAAATAGACCAAGACAACAAAAGGAATCGCCACTACAAAATTTGCCAAGCTACTTGCCAGGGGATTATGCATCTTTTTACCTGCAATGCTATACATTGCCCAACCTATGCCTGAAAGCACCATCAATGCAGCATAACCCAAAGGAGGTGTCGAAGCCCCCGGCAGCAATAAAATCAAAAGACCTAAAATAGCAATCGACAGCCCCAACCCGCGCCTCAAATTGATTTTTTCACCATGACACAGGCCATAGCTGACCATACTTAACTGCACTGTCCCAAACAGTAGTAATGCACCTACACCCGCGTCGATATGCAAATAGGCCAGTGAAAACGCCACAATATATAAGGCAAGAAAAAACCCGTTTTTTATACTCCACTCTATTTTGGCCTTATGAGTAGTGAGCACATACAGTAGAAATAACACCATTGCACCGCTACAGACCCGAAGTAAGCTAAAACCCATCGGATCAATCTGCTGCTCAGCCAACGCTAAACGACATAGCACCGAATTGGCTGCAAAGGCCAACATTGCAATGGAAATTTTAAGCAGCATGTTTGAGCGTCCTTATTCAACAGCCTGCTTTAGATATATCGAATATATCTTATTAAATCTAGAGAGTTTTTCTCATACAATTTATCAATAATCTCGATGTGCAACTCAGATGATTCAGCCTGAATATCTTATTTTTTAGCATCATCTGGTGAAAATAAAGCAATCACATCAGCTTCCGTGAGTTGCTCTGTAGAATACTTGAATTGGTAAAAATCAGGCTTATTATCAATATAAATTTCTGTTGTAAGTTTTAAATCTTTTGGCTGTTCTTCCATCGCAAACACATTGATATTGCAATAGCTGCCGTCCTGAGTTCGCCAAAAAAGTGACGTGCCACATTCGCCACAAAAACCACGCTCCCCCCAATCCGATGACTTGAATAATTTTAAATATTCTTGATTGTCAAACTTTAAACTACTGGGTTCGACATCAATACTCATGAGTACCCCGCTCGACTGCTGGCGGCACATCGAACAATGACAAGCATGCACATCATGATTTTTGAGTGCGGCTTGGAACTTAGTTTTACCGCATAAACAGGACACGTTCATTGTGAGTTCCTTCTTCATGTGAAGACTGTGTAAAATGACTAAAACCTTGTTTATCTTATATATAAATAAAAAACAAAGAGTGTATAAATTTTGTGCACCACATTAAAACAATGCTCACGTTTAGGTTACTCAGTTCCATCAACACTCAAATCATCAAAATGAATACGCTTACACGATGTGCGTACAGTATGTTCGCAGGATCAGATCAATCCTTGATTAAGATTTCGTTGATTTTGCACTGATCAATCCAATGCTGAATATTGACGAAAAGACTGAATTTTGTTTAATTGGACAACAAGTTCCAAAAAGGAACTCATAGATAAATATAGGAATGAACAAGATGAATCCCAAAGAAATGACAGGACTACAACTCTTAAAAGCCATGTGTACAGGAAAAATTCCACCTGCAAGTATCAGTGAAACCATTCCCATGCAGCCTTTTGAAGTTTCTGAAGGGAAAATTAGCTTTAAAGCAAAAGCCGATCATCGCCATTTAAACCCGCTTGGTGGCGTGCATGGTGGTTTCGCAGCAACAGTACTCGACTCAGTAACAGGTTGCGCTGTACATACTATGCTTGAAGCAGGTGTTGGCTATGGCACCATTGATCTGAATATTAAAATGTGCCGACCGATTCCAAGAGACAAAGAACTACTTGCCATCGGCAGCGTGATCAACATCAGTAAGAACTTAGGTATTTCTGAAGGTAAAATTGTAGATGAAGACGGTAAACTCTACGCCCATGCCACAGCCACCTGTATGATTATTCGTCCCTAAAAACGAAAGGCACTGATAAATTTCAGTGCCTTTTTTACGCCAAAGCAAACCTTACTTCAGCATGACAGATCAAATTGCGGTTTTAAACGTCTTCAGCGTCTGCAATTTTGAGGCATCAGGACGCTCAACTCCTTTATAGATACAATAGTATTTAAACGCGCTGTCTAAACTTACGTCTAAACTTTTACCTTCAGCAGTAGACCAGACTTTTGAACGATTATTGCCTGATAAAGCACTGCCTGACAACTGATACAAATACAGATCATGCTCTCGCTGCACAGTCTTTTTAAGAGTACTTGTCGACTGTGCAGAAAGCAACTGACAAGGGCTGTTGACCAGCCAACGCTCACTAAACCAAAGTTGTAATAAATCACCCAAATACAAGTCTACACAACCGACTGGCCAAACATCAATATAGGCTGACTCTACAGGGGTATAGTATTGTTCAGGGTTTGAAATAATAGAAAGATACTGATTTTGATAATCAGCTAGGTTTGCAAAAATATCGGAAATGGTAAGCGTATTCATTCGCTTTCTCCTGTTTAGCCATTTTAGTGCTGGCAAGTTGGTTATAAATCCACACTGTTTAAGTTTTCACTTAAACGCTCTGTTGTTGAAATCAGACTATCAACGACTTTTCAAGATTGCAAGCGCTTCAATACGATTTTTTTTGAAAATGATTTTTTTGTTCAAATAAAAAGCATCCAATATAAAAATCACAGCAACATGACATTTTAGACTTGACCCACTATGAAATGTCCTTATAATCGCATGCAGATTCTCCAATAGCTCAGTCGGTAGAGCGACGGACTGTTAATCCGCAGGTCCCTGGTTCGAGCCCAGGTTGGAGAGCCAAATTCAAGAAAGCCCACACTATATGTTGTGGGCTTTCTTCTTTTCTACGTCTTAAAAGTTTCGCTGCTTAAGATGTAAATCCCCGAGCTAAGCTCAACAGAAATCCAGAACTAGCCCCCCCCCAGAAAAATAACTTATCTTAAAAATACCCAAAAATTATCGATAAGAAAAATCATGAGCACATTTAAAACACACGTAGATGTTCGTTCAGATCACTTCCCGATCACAGCAACTGAATTAAAAAATGGGAAGGGCAAGAAGATTGGGGATACTTACTTAGTTTTAGTCATCCCACTTTATTAGATGTAATCGTTATGAGAAAAATGACAACTTATTTTTAATTTTTATTCACCCATCACAACCAATCATTAAAAAATATTTTTTTAAGAAAATAGGGCTTTCAACCCAATTAAGTCATGTCTCTGAGACTTTGCGAAATACTCTTTCTGATGCAACAATTTTTCATGATGTGCAATGGTGGAACGTGGAAGATATAAAAAAGTACAATAAATCATCCTCAAAATCACTAAACATCCATACTTAAACAACTCATTCCACTGACTCATATTTCGCGATTTTATGGAAAGGAATTACAGCTCTCAATACATCACATCTACCCTTCTTTAATTAAAAAGCCCAATCGATAAAATTGGGCTTTTTAATGAGTCAAGGCTATCTACACTGAGAATCTGTAAATTTTGAACAGTTTACAAACTGTAGCATTCACCCGCTTTATTCCTAAGCCGCTTCCACAGGCACGCCACTATGGAAACGGAACACATCATCAGATGTACTAATTAGCTCTTTTTCGACGTTACGGATATGTTCAATACGGGCTTGAATATCTTCTTTCGGATTTTTCAATTTCCCCGTTTGCGCCACCTCTATAGCTAAAGCCAAGTAGTCTTCAAAATGGCGGGATTCAGACTTTAGCAAGTAGCGATAGTAACGACCTAATTCATCATCCACCAAAGGTGCTAACGCGTAGAAACGCTCACATGAACGTGCTTCTACAAAGGCACCAATGATTAAAATATCAATTAAAGCCTCAGGCTCATAAGTCCGCACTTCTTTACGTAAACCACCCGCATAGCGACCTGCACTCAGATTGCTCCACTCTAGCCCGCGCTTTTTCATAAATTCAAGCACTTGCTCATAATGCAGCATTTCTTCACGAACCAGTTGCGCAAGCTTGACCTGCAAATCGGTAAAAAAGCTATAACGAAACATCAGGTTCATCGCTGTACCTGCTGCTTTCTTCTCACAATTCGCATGGTCTTGCATCAGCACATCAAGATTATTCAGTGCTTCAGTCAACCAAGCTTTAGGTGTTTCACAACCCAAGAAGTCCATGACGGGCTTCATGAGTTCATCATAATTGATATTCGACATATTCAAATCTTAAAAACTTTAAAATTAACGTGCAGCTTTAATCACTGCTTTCATTTCACGCACAGCTTGTTCCAAGCCCACAAAAATAGCATCCGCAATTAGGGAATGGCCGATGTTTAATTCGTGGATCTGTGGAATTTGCGCAATTGGCGTTACATTTTCAAGGTTGAGCCCATGTCCAGCATTCACCACTAAACCTTTTGATGCTGCATATTCAGCACCTTTAACAATACGTTCAAGCTCATGTTGCTGAGCTTCAGGTGTTTCTGCATCAGCATAAGCGCCTGTATGAATTTCAATGGTTGGTGCACCACAAGCAACTGCTGCATCAATTTGTGCAAAGTCAGCATCAATAAACAATGACACATCACAGCCAATCTCAGACAAGGCTTGAGTCGCGGCTTTGACATCGTCAAAATGTCCAACCACATCCAAACCACCTTCGGTCGTCACTTCTTGGCGTTTTTCAGGAACAAAACATACATGGTGCGGTTTAATTTCTTTGGCAAATGCAATCATTTCATCTGTAACTGCAAGTTCCAAATTCATACGTGTTTTTAGTGCTGGGCGCATACGACGCACATCATCGTCCTGAATATGACGACGGTCTTCACGTAAATGCAAGGTGATCCCTTCCGCCCCTGCTTGCTCACAGATCAGTGCTGCATTGACTGGATCTGGATAAGACGTTCCACGCGCTTGTCGTAAAGTTGCCACGTGGTCAATATTTACACCAAGTAATGCAGCCATATTCATTTCCTAATTATGATTGAGTTTGAGTGTTCTGAATCCACAACTGACGACTTTTTAAGGGGCGATCGCCCAACAAGGAACTGATCATTTGTCGATACAACTTGGTCAGTAATTGTAACTGTTCCAAACCAAAATCCCTACCCTTTTCATATTGGCACATGCTTAAAATTTGCTGTCCATTTAAGGTCGCTCGCGAGGCTTGTGCAGTAGGAATAAAGCCTTCATTCAGCTGGAATATATAGTTAAGTGATGCCTGAATTTCTAATTGATTGGCATCGGTCGAAAAATCTAAGGCATAGCCCAAATCTTCCAGCAGTTCGTGCTCAAACTGTCTTAGAATTTGTTTTAAAAACTGATTAGGATCGGCTTGCTGCGCCAGTTGTTGTAATTGCGTTAGCGTATGCGCATATTGAGCAAAACTTTGCTCCATCTGTACTTCAAGTGGACATAGTCTGAGTAGAATCTCATTGAGATAAAAACCTGAAAAAAAGGCATCCCCGAAGAAAAAAATCGGCTGATTGACAATTTCAAGTTTTGTAAAATTTTTGAGTTCAGATTTACCCGAAGCTTGTAAACAAATCGGCTGATATTGTGGCGGCGGGGTTTGCCTTAGAATACCATCAACTCGCCCATGCTCTTGGGTAAATAAATGCACAATATGACTACGTTCACGGTATTTTCTGTGGTGAATTAAATAACCATGCAGTACTTCATTGCGCATGAGGAATTAACTAATCTTTTTTATCTTTATCATTCTGTTCGCTGTCTTCATCATCCCCATCTGGGATAACAGCACCAACCACCGCTGCGGTTCCTTTCACCACGCCTTTTGTGGTTTTATACGCAATCTTTACAGGAACGGTGACGATCTTGTGTATACAACCTTGCAAAAACAACATACAAGCCATTACTGCGAACACTTTGACCATAACACCATCCCTATAAAAATTTGTTTTCTTAAAACTTAAATATCGCTATAACCTAAGCTTTTCAATGCACGTTCATCATCAGACCAGCCGCCTTTCACTTTAACCCAAAGCGTCAGCATGATCTTTTGCTCAAACATTTTTTCCATATCGATACGGGCATCCATACCAATTTTCTTAAGCTTAGCGCCTTTTTCACCAATCACAATCGCCTTCTGGCCTGGACGGTCTACAAAAATCGTTGCATCAATATACGTACACGCTGGTTTTGGACGACCTGTTTTTTCATTCACCGTTGCCTCTTCAGTCTTAAATGACTCAATTTGTACGGTTAAATCATAAGGTAGTTCCTCACCCAACTGACGCATAATCTTTTCACGGATAATTTCTGATGCCAAGAAACGTTCAGAACGATCTGTCAGTTGATCCAATGAATACATCGGTGGCTGGAAAGGTAAATACTTTTCAATGGTATCGCGCAGATGGTCTAAGTTTGCACCACGTAGTGCAGAAACAGGAACAATCTCAGCAAAATTCATTAATTTTGCACGTTCTTGAATCAAGGGTAATGCATGGTTTTTATTTTCAAGTGTATCAATTTTATTGATCACAAGAATCACTGGCATCTCAGCATTTTTGAGTTTTTCCAAAACGAGCTCATCGTTTTGAGTCCACTTATCTGCATCCAAAACAAATAATACCAAGTTGACATCACGCAAAGCAGAAGACGCAGCACGGTTCATCATTTTATTGATGGCACGCACTTCTTTTTTATGCATCCCTGGCGTATCCACAAATACCGCTTGAGATTTTGTACGTGAATCAATTCCCACAATTTTATGGCGTGTGGTTTGTGGTTTACGTGAAGTAATCGATAATTTTTGACCCAACAAATGGTTCATCAACGTTGACTTGCCTACGTTAGGACGACCAACAATTGCCACAAAACCACTACGAAAATCCGTTGGGATTTCTGTGCCTTGTTCGCTAAAAAACTGGCTAATTAAATCATTACTGTCGCTTTGCGACTCGTGATCAGCATCGATGTGATCGGAAGAATTTGACATGGCAGATTACTGCTCCAAAAGTTTTAAAATATCCGCCGCAGCAGCTTGTTCAGCAAAACGGCGACTGGTGCCCTCACCACTTACAACGGACAATCCATCCACTTTACATTCCACTTTGAAATGCTGATTGGGTGCATCACCTTGAATATCGACCACATCATAAACTGGGAGAGCTTTTTTTCGGGCCTGAAGATATTCTTGTAAACGAGATTTGGGATCTTTAAGTTGATCAGTTGGCTCAATATGGTCTAAATATGGCTCATACCATTTTAACACAATCGGCTCCAACACCGTTAAATCACTACAATCCACATAGATTGCACCAATAATCGACTCAACTGTATCCGCAAGAATGGACTCGCGATGATGTCCACCTGATTTTAACTCGCCTGTACTTAAAATGAGTGACTGGCTCAGTTTTAAATCATTTGCAATCTTACCTAAAGCTTCCTGACGAACCAAGGTTGCACGCATACGCGTCAAACGGCCTTCGTTTTCAGTTGGATAAGCTTTATAGAGATAATTCGCAATAATCATCCCTAACAAAGAATCGCCTAGAAACTCTAGGCGCTCATAGTTGTATTTATGGCTCACCGATCGGTGGGTCAGTGCAAGCTGAAGTAATTCAGGTTGTTTAAACTGATAACCGATACGGCTCGCTAAGCGGGCTTCACTTAGCTTGGACTGAGCTTTGATCAAAACTTTTCTCGAACTTTAATACTAAATCTATATTCAGTAAGAAGGGTTTTCTTACCTCATACTCCTTTTTCACCTGCAACCCTTCGGTATTGGTGACTTGCATAATTTCTTTAATCTTCACATCACGAATGCCATTCATATCCAAACGCTTTGAAAGCTGACTCTCAAACTCCGCGGGCTGAATATTTTTCGGGCTGCTTTGAAATACTTCCTCAATTTGGCTATTGATCATCCGATCATCAAAATAGGGAGCCCAAACTGCAATTGCCACTTTCGCCATAAATGCAAACCCCATGATTGCAAATAAAATGGCGATATAAGATGCCCCTTGTTGATTCTTGCGCATTTTTTATTTTCCGAATCGATATTAATCAATGCTACCGTTACGGTTAAATGACGGCAACTTAAAGCCAGGTTCTTTATGCATCCAAATATAAAATGCACGACCTGTTAGGTTCTGTTCAGGAACCATTCCCCAGAAACGACTGTCAGCACTTTGATCGCGATTATCCCCCATCGCAAAGTACTCACCTTCTTTTACTTTCACTTCCCAATATAAACCATTTTCAGCAGAGTATTTACCATTTTCTACAAAGTTAATATACGGTGCTTGGCGTGCCACATTGACACCCTCTAACTCACGCATGGTAAAGGTATGCTTGCCAATGGTTTCTTTATGATATATCGAAGTAGGCGTGTCTAAACGGTCTTTTTCACGGCTAAATTCAACAGGCACTTTAGCAATTTTTTGACCATTAATGGTTAATTGGCCATGATCAAAAACAATGTGATCACCAGGGATACCGACCACACGTTTGATATAGCTGATCGTCGGTTGTGGTGGATAACGGAAGACAATCACATCACCACGCTCAGGCTCACCCACATCAATCACTTTTTTATTCACAATCGGCAGGCGTACACCATAGTCAAACTTGTTGACCAAGATGAAGTCACCTGTTTCTAAAGTCGGCACCATCGAGTCGGAAGGAATATTAAAAGGTTCATAAAAGAATGAACGTAAGCATAGAACAATCGCAAGGACTGGCCAAAAATCATAAGCCCAAGTAATGACAAAATTTTCATTTCCCTTGCCTTTTGTCGCTCGTTGTTTAAATACAAACTTATCGAGCAACCACACCAAAAAGAAAATCAGTGTGACAGGAACAAGTATCAAATTAAAATCAAAATCCATGGGCTTATATTCCTACCTTTTTATCTTTCTACTTTCAACACAGCCAAGAACGCTTCTTGTGGGATTTCTACACTTCCCACTTGCTTCATGCGTTTCTTACCTTCTTTTTGCTTCGATAGCAGTTTTTTCTTACGAGAAACGTCACCACCATAACATTTCGCCAATACGTTTTTACGCATTGCCTTTACGGTTGAACGAGCAATAATTTGCGCACCGATCGCTGCTTGAATTGCCACATCAAACATTTGACGTGGAATCAAATCTTTCATTTTTTCAACCAATGCAATACCGCGGTGACGCGCATCTTGACGGTGACAAATCATTGCCAAAGCATCGACTTTATCGCCATTGATTAGAACATCGACTTTTACCAATGATGAACTTTCAAAACGTACAAAGTTATAATCGAGCGAAGCAAAACCACGTGAACACGACTTCAATTTATCAAAGAAGTCCATCACCACTTCCGCCATTGGAATTTCAAAGGTAATTGAAACTTGGTTCGCCATAAACTTCATGTCTTTTTGAACACCACGGCGTTCTACACACAAAGTCATGACATTACCCAAATACTCTTGCGGTACAAGGATATGGCACTCAGCAATCGGCTCACGTAAGTCTTCGACTGTTGAACCATCTGGCATTTTAGATGGGCTATCGATATAAATCGTTTCACCATTCTTCATCACCGCTTCATAAATCACGGTCGGTGCAGATGAAATGAGGTCTAAATCATACTCACGCTCTAAACGCTCTTGTACGATTTCCATGTGCAGCATGCCTAAGAAGCCACAACGGAAGCCAAAACCTAAAGCATCTGAACTTTCAGGTTCAAAGAATAACGCCGAGTCATTGATCTGAAGTTTGTGCAAAGCTTCACGGAACGGTTCAAATTCACTTGAATCAATTGGGAACAAACCTGCATAAACCTGCGGCTTCACTTTTTTAAAGCCCGGTAAGGTTTTGACTTCTGGTGTGTTGGCAAGGGTAATCGTATCACCCACTGGCGCACCAAAAATGTCTTTAATCCCTGCAATTACGAAACCAACTTCACCCGCTTCAAGGATGTCTGTCTCAGTATGCTTAGGATTGAAAATACCTACAGAAGTAATGATGTGCGTTTGGCCTGTTGATTTCATCAACATCTTGTCGCCCTTACGCACACGACCTTCTTTCACACGTACCAAAGAAACCACGCCTAAGTAGTTATCAAACCAAGAGTCGATAATTAAAGCTTGTAATGGCGCATTACGATCACCAGTAGGTGCAGGAATGACATTAACAAGGGTTTCTAAAACGCTATCAATCCCAAGACCTGTTTTTGCCGAACAGGTTGGCGCTTCAGTTGCTTCAATACCAATAATGTCTTCAATTTCTTGAATCACACGTTCAGGTTCAGCCTGTGGTAAATCAATTTTATTCAGTACGGGAAGAACCTCAAGACCTTGCTCAATTGCGGTATAACAGTTCGCAACTGACTGTGCTTCCACGCCTTGTGCTGCATCTACAACCAACAATGCACCTTCACAAGCCGCCAATGAGCGTGACACTTCATATGAAAAGTCGACGTGCCCTGGTGTATCAATAAAGTTCAATTGATACTCTTGGCCATTTGGATGGGTGTAATACAAAGTAACCGACGCAGCTTTAATGGTAATACCACGCTCACGTTCAAGTTCCATGGAGTCAAGTACTTGTGCTTGCATTTCACGATCTTGCAAACCACCACAGGTTTGAATAAAGCGGTCAGCGAGCGTTGACTTCCCGTGGTCAATGTGAGCAATAATACTGAAATTACGGATATTTTTAATATCAACAGATTTTTTAGCTTGCGCCATGGGCTACCTTGAACAAAATGAAGCGTTATGCAGACAAATTTCGATGCACAACAAAAGCCGAATAGAAATTGCGAAGGATTATAACAGATGGTTTTTTTAAAGTATCCATATTAATACGCTCCATTTTCACAACTCTGACGCTTTTTTACGTGTTTTCGCTTTTCACTGGGTTTTTTGAATAATCCATTGAAAAATCTAGGGCATTCACATCTTTTGCAAGCGGTTGGTAAGCTTGGGTAAAACTGGGTGACATACGTTTCGCGCGTCCTGTTTCAATCTCTACACAAGCCCACTTGGTTTGAGCAACAAATAAAATGCTATTGTCTTTGGGTCTATAAAACACATATTGGCGTGATGAATATAATGCGTTTATATCGTCAAACCATGTGCGTAAGATTATTTCATCCTCTTTAAATGCAGCTTTTCGGTACTGTACATGATGCTCAACCGCAACCATGGCATGTTTTAACTCGATATATTCTTTTAAGCCTAAACCCAGTGCATCAATATGTGCTGTTGCAACATCCTGCATCCAATGCATATAAACCACATTATTCACATGGCCTAACTGGTCGATATGTTCTGCTTGTACCTGAAGTCTTAAGTCAAAAATACTACTCATAAACACTCTATTGAATCTAAATATCCTTATGAAGATGGCAGTGTACGCAAATAACAGGCATCATCAAATTGCAAAAAATAAAAAACCACTCCAAAGAGTGGTTTTTTTCGCTTATTGGATGCGCATCCCTAAAATGGCTGGTGTGCCTTGTCGGATGATTCCAACGCGGGCAACCTGACCTTTTTTCAATTCAGATGCCGCTTGGACAAAATCATTGGTGTCTTTTACGACTTTATTATTAATGTGAGTGACCACATCACCAGCCGCCATGCCTGACTGTGCTGCTGCGCCGCCGCGTTTCACTTCTTGAATTAACACACCACCTTTCACATTGAGCTGTGACAATTCAGCAGGTGCTAAATTTCGGATAGCAATGCCTAATACAGGCCCTTTACTTTGTGTAGCTGCATCGGATTTTGCTGGTGTATCATCCGGCGCGGTGGTTAATGTTGCCGATATATTCCGCTTTTTATCATCACGCAGTACTTCAAGCTGTACCGTTTGATTTGGCATGGTACGATTTAAGTAGTTCAATAACTCAGAGGTACGTGAAATCGGCGTTCCATTGAATTTTAAAATAATATCGCCTGCTTTTAGTCCCGCTTTCTGCGCAGGTGAATTCGGCTGAACATTGGTAATCAGTGAACCTTCAGGTTTTGGCAAATTATAAGACTCTGCCAAATTTCGATCTAGATCTTGTAGATTGAAGCCTAAATAAGAGCGCGTAACTTTACCTGTTTTCTTAAGTTGGTCAGCAATATCCATTGCGACATCAATTGGAATCGAGAAAGACAGCCCCATATAACCGCCCGTACCACTGAAGATACGCGAGTTCACACCAACCACTTCACCCTGTTGGTTGAATAGCGGACCACCTGAGTTTCCAGGGTTGAGAGCCACATCGGTTTGAATGAAGGGTACCGATGTCTCCCCCATCATATTACGCATTTTCGCACTCACGATTCCCGCTGAAGCCGAGTAATCAAAACCAAACGGTGAACCAATCGCAAGCACAGGTTCACCTACACGCAGTTGATCAACATTACCTGTACGCAGTGACGGAAAATTCGTACCATTCACCTTAAGCAAGGCCACATCAGTTCGTTCATCACTACCTACTACAGTTGCATCCAGTTCACGACGGTCATTAAACATAATCGTGACTTTCGATGCATCTTCTACGACGTGGTGATTTGTCAGTAAATAACCATCTTTACTAATAAAAAATGCGCTGCCATAAGCCGTTTTTTCTTGCGGCGCTTGCTGCTGCGGAATAATGACTTGATTACCAAAAAAACGCTTCAAAATCTCAGGTATTTGCTGCTGCAGTAACTCTTCTTGAGTCATCTTTTTAACCACATTTACACTCACTACAGCAGGGCTGACTTGCTCAACCAAGTTTGAGAAATCAACAGGTGCTGCTTGTGTTTGCACCGTAGCCATTGTGCATGCAACAGCAAAGAAACCAGTTTGTATCGCGCGACTTTTCATATCAAGTATTGACCTATATGTTTGTTATCAATTTATGTATTAGCGTTTTTAGCATAATCTTTGTCTATCTTGGGTAATAATATGTTCTATTATGTTTGTATAAACAAGAGCTTAAAATTTGCTTAAAAAATACGTTCTTTATTTATATTTCCCATCAATTGTAGAGATTTTACTCTTGCCTTTTCGTGAAAAAAGCGCTGTCATTAGCGAACTTTTTTCCAAATTAGCTGATGGACATGTCTAATTTAAACACAACACATCATTTTGATGTGATTATTGTGGGAAGTGGCGGTGCAGGCCTGAGCTTAGCCTTATCGTTGCCTCAACATTTCAATATTGCTGTTCTTGCAAAATCAAACCTGACCGATGCAAGTACATTCTATGCACAAGGTGGCGTTGCCGCTGTTTTAGATGAAACGGATTCCATCGAACAGCACATTGATGACACCATGATTGCGGGCGCTCACTTATGTGAGACCGAAGCCGTAAAGCAAACCGTTGAAGGTGGTAAACCTTCTGTTGATTTTCTATTGAAACACGGCGTGCAGTTTACCCTTGATGATCAAGAACAGTTGCATCTAACACGTGAAGGTGGACACTCTCAACGCCGTATTATTCATGCCGCAGATGCTACAGGTCGTGCCATTTCAACCACCTTAGTTGAGCGTGCGATTGAAAAAGACAACATCACCATTTTTGAGAATTACATCGCCATCGATTTAATTACCTCTCAAAAACTGGGCTTGGAAGAACAAAATCGTGCATTAGGACTCTATGCACTCGATGAAAAGACTGAAAAAGTACATACCTTTTTAGCCCCTTTTACCGCGCTGGCGTGTGGCGGTGCCATGAAAGCCTATCTGTATACCTCGAACCCAGACATTGCAACGGGCGATGGTATTGCCATGGCGTTTCGTGCGGGTTGCCGCGTGGCCAATATGGAATTTAACCAATTCCACCCAACCTGTTTATACCACCCGCAAGCACGCTCTTTCCTCATTACTGAAGCAATGCGTGGTGAAGGTGCTTATTTACGTTTACCCGATGGCGAACGCTTTATGTTGCGCTTTGATGAACGCGCAGAACTTGCCCCACGTGACATTGTGGCGCGAGCTATTGACTATGAAATCAAACGCTTAGGAATTCGTCACGTATGGCTCGACATTAGCCATAAGCCCGAAAGTTTTATTAAAGAACATTTCCCAACCTTATACGCACGCTTACTTGAACTCGGCATCGACATTACCAAGGAAATGATTCCTGTTGTTCCTGCTGCGCACTATACCTGTGGCGGTGTGGTGGTTGATGAACATAGTCAAACCGACATTGCAGGTCTCTATGCGATTGGGGAAACCTCGTACACAGGTTTGCATGGCGCTAACCGTATGGCCAGTAACTCACTGTTAGAGTGTTTTGTGTATGGCATGAGTGCAGCAGAGCACATCGAAAAAAGTTTTGATTCTAATTACCAATCTCCAACTGCTCCGTCTTGGGATGACTCGCAAGTGATGAATCCTGATGAAGATGTGGTGATTTTGCAGAACTGGGATGAACTCCGTCAAACCATGTGGAACTACGTCGGCATTGTGCGTACTACGAAACGTCTTGAACGTGCGCTACACCGCATTGAAATGTTGAAGCGAGAAATTACCGAGTATTACCAAGATTACCAAGTCAGCAAAAATCTGATTGAACTGCGCAATTTAGTTTTAGTCTCTGAAATGATCGTGCGCTGTGCTATGGAGCGTAAAGAATCGCGCGGTCTACACTACACTTTAGATTACCCTGAACTATCGAATGAACTGCGTAAAACCGTACTCACCCCTTTAAATTTTAAAGTTGAAACCCCTTTAGTGAATAACTAATTTAAAAAAAGCCTGATTCGTCAGGCTTTTTTATGCGATCATTATTTTAAGATTTGGGTGGAATAGAATAAGTTCCCACCACATGTGCAATGGGTTCATCCTTACCCACTGAATACAACCACACATCCCCAACCACCAATGCTTTGCCAACTTTCATTAACTTACATTCACCGCGGATATTTGTTGAAGCTGCAGGTTTACTTAGAAAGTTGACCGATAAATTGGTGGTCACGGTTAAACCGACCAGCCCAATTTCCCCTAAAATGGCGATATACAATGCATAGTCTGCAAGAGTCATCATGGTTGGGCCTGAAACCGTTCCCCCCGGTCGCAAATCGCGCTCATCTACCTGATATACAACTGTTGCTGCGCGCTCAGTGACAGATTCGATACGACATTTTTCTAAACTTTGCGGAAATTCCTTTTCTAAAAAAGCCACAATCTCAGTTAAGTTACTTTTCATTTTCCCTTCAACATACAGTCCTTTGTCACTGACTATAAAAGAAAAATGTATTTCACTACAGTCTGAAATAACATTTCAGGCATATTTTTAGTTTAAATATTGCAACGCTTGTGCAAAAACCTGTTCTGGTGACTGTGTCGCATCCAAGCGTTTGACCCGCTCAGGATACTGCTCCCATAACTGCTGATAGCCTGCTCTAACTTTTTCAAAGAAAGTGACTTTTTCTTGTTCAAAACGGTCCAAAGCTCCCCGTTCCCGCGCACGAGACATGCCTGTCTCAATCGGGGCATCGAGCCAAAATGTAATATTCGGCATATGGCTGACAAAGTTTTCATTCAGCAGTTGCAGCTTCGACTGGCTTAAACCACGTCCTGCACATTGATAAGCAAAGCTGGCATCGGTAAAACGGTCACACAATACGGTTTTATATTCCGTTAAAGCAGGCACGATCACTTGTTGTAAATGCTGTGCGCGAGCCGCGTACATCAGTAGCAGTTCAGTATCATTCGACATCGACTCTTCATGATTGACTGACAATAATAGCGAGCGAATTTGCTCAGCCATCGGTGTACCACCTGGCTCACGCGTTAAAACAACCTGCTGACCTTGTTGTTCTAGATGCTCATAAATTTTGCGAATCAGTGTGGTTTTACCGACACCTTCTGTGCCCTCAAAACTAATAAACATCTATTCATCCTTCTTGGTTTTTAAAACGCTGAGATATTCTTTTACAGCTTGGTTGTGCTGCTCCAAAGTCTCACTAAATGTGTGCCCACCATTACCCGTTGCAACAAAGTAGATGTTTTTACTGTTATCTGGGTGCATGGTGGCTTCAATGGCTTTTTTACTTGGTAAAGCAATTGGCGTAGGAGGTAAACCATTGATGGTATAAGTATTATAGGCTGTTGGAGTACGCAAGTCTTGGCGGGTAATATTGCCTGTGTATTTATCGGCCATGCCATAGATCACCGTTGGATCCGTTTGCAAACGCATACCGAGTTGAAGACGACGTGCAAACACACCCGAAACTTGCTCCAGTTCACGGTCAACATTGGTTTCTTTTTCAATGATAGAGGCCATGATCAGGGCTTCGTATTTGTCTTTATACGGCAAATTTGCCGCACGGTTTGCCCACGCTTCATCTAAAGCTTTCATTTGGCGTTTGTATAAATCCGTTAAGATTTTTTTGTCTGACTCCCCTTTGGCGAAGAAGTAAGTATCGGGGGCAAAAAGTCCTTCAGCATGCGTATACGGAATATCTAATGCTTTTAAAAGCTGATCCATGGGTAAATTGGAGACTTCCTTTTTAACCAACGCATCTTTTTTTAACGCCTCGACCAGCTGTTTAAAGGTCGTCCCCTCAATCACCAATATACGATTCATCTCGGCATTATCGACATTGGAAATCATATCCAAAACTTGGCGGATACTCATACCTTCACGCACTTCATAAACACCGGCTTTCAAGGTGTCATGAATAAATATTTTTTGGTAAAGCTTTAAAATAATAGGAAAACTAGCCATGTCTTCTTTGGCTAAGCGGTCAATAAAACCGGAATAGGTATCACCAGAGTTAATTGCCAATAACTGCTTTTTACCCTCAACAGGATAAGATTTAAATAAACTCGACCACAGTACAATCATCAATAAAACAATGATGCTCACAGCAATCAATAACAACCCTTTCATTTTTCGTTGGGGTGGTTGCATTTTCTTTTTCGATTTGGTTTTGGCTGCGGACATACTACTGCATCTGATTAAGTTGAAGACGATGGAACAAATCTATACACGGCTGAACATCTAAGTGCTGATGATTCAGACTTTTGGCTATTTTCATAGGACTCAAGGCATTGCAGAAAAATAAACTTTGAAAGCGTGGAATTTCTTCCATATCAATCATTCTCAGCTCACAGTTCATCCCTTGTTGCTGCATCCGTGCCAATATTTCGGCACGCATGACACCATGTACGCCATTATAACGAAGTTCAGGACTAATCCATCGATCATTTAGCAGAATGAAACAATTACTGCTCACACCTTCAACGACAGAACCTTGCACATCTGTGACCAAAGCTTCCAACCAACCGTATTGTTCTGCCTCATGCTTGAGTAATACTTGTTCTAAACGGTTTAAGCTTTTCACACCCACCATTTGTGGCATATTCAACCCAATCGCATGTTGCAGTACCCCTGAATCAATTTCGCTGTATGTCAAAGCCTCTGATGCTTGCGGATAGAAAAAAATCCAAACGTCAGCAGGATGTGTGGGCAAACTATAACCGCGCTGCCCTTCACCCCGACTAATAATAATTTTCAGAGTGCCGTTTAAGTGTGCATAGGTTTGTTTTAATTGTACGATGCTGCGCTGAATAAAGGCTAAATCTGCTGACAACAACAGTCTTTCACAGGCCAATTTCAAGCGTGCTATGTGTAGAGGCTCTAGTTCGATCACACTGTCACGGATACGCGCTGTACTAAAACAACCATCTCCATAGTGAAATGCACGATCTAATAATTCTATTTGTTTGATTTCTTGTGCATTTTTATAGCAATGCATGCCAATCTACCCTGAAACAATTTTCTGCTTTAGTTTAATGAATTCTAAGCTGAACTCTTTTTCTTTTTTATTCATATAAAATTCATTTTTTATTATTTTTTTAGCAATAAGACTCACAGTATTCTTGCCTCATGTTTAAAAACGTTTAAAATTTGAGGTCTCACATGAGCTTATCTAAGTTAAAAATTGGGGTACTAGCAGCGCTAGTTTCAGTCACATCTTTTGGTGTTGCAGCAAAAGATTTCCTTAACGTGTCGTATGATCCAACACGCGAACTCTATGAAGATGTCAACAAACAGTTTGGCGCTTATTGGAAACAACGCACAGGACAAGACATCAACTTTAAACAGTCTCACGGCGGCTCGGGTAAACAAGCTCGTTCAGTGATTGATGGTTTAGGTGCGGATGTGGTGACCCTTGCTCTTGCAGCAGATATCGATGTGATTGCTGAAAAAGCAAAACTTTTACCGACCAACTGGCAAAAGAAATTACCCAATAACTCGACACCATATACTTCGACTATCGTGTTCCTCGTCCGTAAAGGTAACCCTCAAGGCATTAAAGACTGGGGCGACCTTGTTAAGCCGGGTGTTGGCATTATTACACCAAATCCAAAAACATCGGGCGGTGCACGCTGGAACTACTTAGCAGCTTGGGCTTGGGCGAAACATCAACCTGCGGGTAACGATGCCAAAGCACAAGAATTCGTGCGTAAAATTTATAAAAATACCAAAGTGCTGGATTCAGGTGCACGTGGCGCAACCACAACCTTTGCTGAGCGCGGTATCGGTGATGTTCTCTTAGCATGGGAAAATGAAGCACACTTAGCAATTCGTGAACAACCGGGTAAGTTTGAGATCGTGACGCCTTCGCTATCTATTTTGGCAGAACCACCCGTTGCCATTGTTGAAAAAAATGCGGAAAAAGACGGCAATCTGAATCTGGCGAAAGCATATCTCAACTATTTGTATTCACCTGCTGGACAGGAAATTGCGGCGAAAAACTTCTATCGCCCACGTAATGCAACTGTCTTGAAAAAATATGCAGCCACATTCAAACCGTTGAAGTTGGTGACCATTGATAAAGAATTTGGCGGTTGGACCAAGGTACAAAAACAGCACTTTGAAAATGGTGGTGTATTTGACCAAATTGTGAAAGCCAATACGACGAAATAAAACCGAGTCCAGTAAATAGCTGTAAGGGAGCATCGACATGATTCATACTGTAATTGTACCGGGCGTGGGTGGAAGTGAACATGACCACTGGCAATCGTGGTTACAACGTCAGCTCAAGTCATGCTCTCGTGTACAGCAGCAGGATTGGAATAAACCCGTACTCCATGAGTGGATTGAACAATTTATCAAAACGGTTCAATCCATTCAGGAACCGATTCAAATTGTGGCGCATAGCTTTGGTTGTTTAACGACAGTCGCTGCTTTAGCACAGTATCCTGAACTAAATCAAAACATTAAAAATTTAGTTCTGGTTGCACCGGCCAACCCTGCTCGCTTTGGTGATGCTGGTTTTGCTCGTGAGAGTCAAAATGACTATCAACAGTATTTCCACCAACTCAAGCTGCAAGTTCCCACCCAAATGATCATCAGTGAAAATGATCCTTGGCTTAATTTTCAAGATGCGCTGCAACTGGCAAAAGCATGGAAAATTAGGCCTAAGAACTTGGGGCAAGTCGGACATATTAATGTTGCTTCAGGTTTTGGGCCATTCCCTGAAATTTATGATTTTTTGATTTCAGAAAGTGTGCTAAAAAACATTAGTTTTTACAATGAAAGCAAGTATTTATTTAAATTTGCAATTTAAACGCTGTAAATAATACTTGTGCCGAAATTCAGTTTTATTTGAGCTGACTCTTTTTAGGTCAGCTTTCTCTCTTTGAGGAGTAATCATGTCGCAGCGATCCCGAGTGCTGCCAGGATTTGGTCTTTCTCTAGGCTTTACCCTAGCATATTTGTCATTAATCGTTCTTATTCCGTTGTCCGCTGTTTTTATTAAATCTTTAGGCATAGGTTGGGATGGTTTATGGGAAATTTTAAGTTCAGAACGTATTTTAAAATCTTTGCAGCTCAGTTTTAGTACAGCCCTGATCGCCGCGTTTATTAATGTGGTTTTTGGTCTCCTTCTAGCGTGGTGTTTGGTTCGTTATCGTTTTCCAGGTAAACGCATTGTAGATGCCTTGGTCGACTTGCCGTTTGCCTTACCCACCGCGGTTGCAGGTATTGCACTCACCTCGCTTTATGCGCCTACAGGTTGGATCGGTCAGTATCTTGAGCCTTTAGGGATTCAAGTGGCCTATACCCCAATTGGTATTACATTGGCACTGATTTTTATTGGTATTCCTTTTGTGGTACGGACTGTGCAACCTGTCCTGAGTGACTTGGGAACAGAGTTAGAAGAAGCAGCATCAGCATTAGGTGCCAACCGTCTACAGATTGTGACCAAAGTGATTTTGCCGATTTTATTTCCAGCACTCATTACCGGTTTTGCACTTGCCTTTGCACGTGGCGTCGGTGAATACGGTTCAGTGATCTTTATTGCTGGGAACCAACCGTTTAAAACAGAAATTGCGCCGCTCATGATTATTTCACGCTTAGAAGAATATGACTATGCGGGTGCAACCACGATTGCAGTCGTCATGTTGGTGCTGTCTTTTGCCATTTTATTCCTGATTAACTTGTTACAAGCATGGGCAAGCCGTCGTACAGGGAGAACAGCTCGATGAATATCAACAGTAATGCGCTTGCTGAAAAGTTACAATCGCGTGATGCAACACGTGAGCCAACTTGGGTTCGCTACACCCTGATTACGATTGCTCTACTGTTCTTTTTAAGCTGTTTGATCTTACCGCTGATTTTGGTGTTCGCTGAGGCCTTTAAACAAGGGGTTGGCGTCTATGCACAAGCCTTGGTTCATCCAGACACGCTCTCCGCAGTCAAACTCACTTTATTAACCGCGGTGATTGCAGTCCCACTGAATGTCGTATTTGGTGTTGCAGCCGCTTGGTGTGTGGCCAAATTTAACTTTCGTGGTAAATCCATCTTAACCACAATTATTGATATGCCATTTTCAGTATCCCCTGTTATTGCTGGTTTAATGCTGGTGCTGATTTTTGGTACGCAAGGTTGGTTCGGTAGTTGGCTTATGGATAACGACATCAAAATTTTGTATGCCGTTCCTGCCATTGTATTAGCAACAATCTTTATTACTGTTCCTTTTGTTGCACGTGAACTTATTCCGCTCATGGAAGCTCAAGGTACGGAAGAAGAAGAAGCTGCGATTGTACTCGGTGCATCAGGCTGGCAAACCTTCTGGAAAGTAACCCTACCCAATATTAAATGGGGTTTAATTTACGGCGTCATTCTGTGTAATGCACGTGCCATGGGTGAGTTTGGTGCGGTATCGGTCGTTTCAGGTCATATTCGTGGTGAAACCAATACTTTGCCTTTACATGTCGAGATTCTCTATAACGAATATACCTTCAGTGCGGCTTTTGCTGTGTCTTCACTCTTGGCGCTTTTAGCGATTGTGACCCTTGTGTTAAAAACATGGGTTGAGCTTCGCCAAGAAAAGCAAAACAAACATAATGATTCAACAGTTTAAAGGAATGACCTCATGAGTATTCAAGTTAAAAATATTGAAAAACACTTTGGTGCGTTCCATGCGCTGAATAACATTTCTCTCGATTTTCCTGATGGTCAATTGGTTGCATTACTCGGCCCATCTGGCTGTGGTAAAACCACCCTGCTTCGTATTATTGCAGGGCTTGAGTCCGCAGATGGCGGTCAAGTCATCTTGGAAGGTGAAGATGCAACCAATGTACACGTACGTGAACGTGAAGTTGGTTTTGTATTTCAGCACTATGCCTTGTTTCGCCATATGACTGTATTTGACAATGTCGCTTTTGGTCTCCGCGTTCGCCCACGTGCAACACGCCCATCTGAAGCTGAAATTAAAAAACGTGTCACACGTTTACTGGACTTAGTCCAATTAGGGTTCTTGGCAGATCGTTACCCAGCTCAACTTTCTGGCGGTCAGCGTCAACGTATTGCACTGGCACGTGCTTTAGCAGTTGAACCACGCGTACTGTTACTGGATGAACCTTTTGGTGCTTTGGATGCAAAAGTACGTAAAGAGCTCCGTCGTTGGTTACGTACTTTGCATGATGAACTTCATATCACCTCAATCTTTGTAACGCATGACCAAGAAGAAGCTTTGGAAGTCGCAGATCAAATCATTGTGATGAATAAAGGGAATGTTGAGCAAATTGGATCACCCCGCGAAGTTTATGAAAAGCCTGCAACGCCTTTTGTGTTTGACTTCTTAGGTCAAGCAAACCGTTTCGAAGGTCAAAATAACGCAGGGACGATCCAAATTGGTGAAGACCGTATTCAATTAGACTGTTTACGCAATGCACCGTCGGGTGACGTGATTGCCTTTGCCCGTCCAGATGAATTAAGGATCCATGCACAGCCACAAGACAACGCCATCCAAGCAACGTTCGTTCGAGAATTATGGATCGCGGGCAAGGTAGTTGCAGAGCTCCATGATCGCCAAGGCAAACTGATTGAAATATCACTGACTTCTGAAGAAGCAAAATTACACCAATTTAGACCTAATCAAACGGTATGGTTAAGCCCATCAAACTTGCATTTATTTGCAAAACCTGCGGCTTAAGACCAATTGAATGGGGCATGTTGAATGCCTCATTCATCATAAAAGAGATCCAAAACTATGAACTTTCAACAACTCAGAATTATTCGAGAAACGGTGAGACAAAACTTCAACCTCACCGAAGCCTCTGCTGCACTGTATACCTCTCAGTCAGGCGTCAGTAAGCACATCAAAGACCTAGAAGATGAATTAGGCGTACAGCTTTTTATTCGTAAAGGGAAACGCTTACTGGGTTTAACTGAACCAGGTCAAGCACTACTGGGCATTGTTGAACGCATGTTGGTCGACGCAGACAATATTAAACGTCTGGCAGATGATTTTAACCGTGTCGATGAAGGCACTTTGACGATTGCAACTACACATACGCAAGCGCGTTATGTGCTACCGCCGATTGTCAATCAATTCAAAAAAGAGTTTCCAAAGGTTCATCTTATTTTGCAACAAGCCAGTCCTGTTGAAATTACCGAAATGCTTCTACAAGGTGAAGCTGATATTGGTATTGCAACTGAATCACTGACCACAGAAGATAATCTGGCTAGCGTGCCGTTCTATAATTGGCAACACAGTATTATTACCCCACAAAATCACCCACTGGCAAGCAAACAAAATATTAGTATTGCAGACTTGGCAGAATATCCACTGATTACCTATCACGGCGGTTTCACAGGACGTTCAAAAATTGACAAAGCTTTTGAAGATGCAGGTGTGGATGTTGACATCGTAATGTCTGCTTTAGATGCCGATGTGATTAAAACCTATGTTGAACTGAATATGGGCGTTGGTATTGTCAATAATGTGGCGTATGACGTTGAACGTGACTATCGTTTAAAACAAATTCCAACCGATATTTTTGGTCTCAATACCACATGGATTGCAGTACGTAAAGGTCACCTCCTACGTGGCTATGGCTATGAGTTTATTTCTTTATGTGCACCAAATGCCGATATTAAAGCTTTAAAACGTATAGCCTATCCCGAAGAATAAAACAGCAATACATAAGAGAGTCTAGGCTCTCTTTTTTGATCTTTAGCAAAACTCTTGCTTATTCTATACACCTAGAAATAATCAAAATAATGATTTTAATTCATAAGAAAAATGAATAAAATATAATCAACAATAAAAAACTTAATTTGATTTTAAAAACGATTCTATAATTTAGACCAAGGACGAAACATGAAATTTCACATTTTTGTCGGATTGCTGTATGTCCTGCCGCTAAGTTATGCCTCTGCTGCAGCTTTAGAAAGCAGCAATCAATCCATTCAAGCTTTCTTTGAAAAAGGTAATTATGCGGAAGTCGCTTTGCTACACGTGGATACCAATATTTCAGGTCAGGTCCAGCATCAACAAAATATTGCGGAATTAGGCGTTCAAGATTTTTCAACAGGCAATTTAGTCAATCATCAACAATTCATCCAAGCTGCATTAAAATTACAACCACATCCACAAATTTCTGTGGCGTTATTATTTGACCAACCTTATTTTGCTGATGTGGATTATCACTATAGTCCTATTCTTTCAGGTGAACCCTTACCTATAGAAAACGCAGATATTAAGTTTGACTCAAGAAATATTACAGCGCTCATTGGCTATCAACCCACACAACATTGGAACCTCTTTACAGGTCTGAGTTACCAGTCATTTTCAGGTGATCTGAAAATTGGTACACAAGTTGACTATACCTTTTTTGATTATCACGCGCATTTTCCCAAAGACCATGCGTGGGGTTGGTTAGCAGGTGTAAGCTACCAAATTCCTGAATATGCATTTAATACATCAATTACCTATCGCGCTAAAATCAAACACAGGACCAATGCAAGCGAAAGTTTTTGGGGATTTCCTTTAGAGATTGCACCACAACAAGCAACGGAAATTCAGACCCCAGAATCGGTGAATTTAGATTTTCACACAGGTTTACCTGCGCAAAATTTTCTGTATGGATCATTGCGATGGGTCAATTGGCAAGATTTTAAAATTCAGCCCACTCAATTTGCTGCAATTCTGCAATCTGAAGGACTAGGTAATCAGTTCAACCTGATTGATTACCAAAAGAATCAATGGTCGACCCGTTTGGGAGTTGCCCATCAATGGTCATCCAAATGGATCACTGCGGTGGAAGGATTGTGGGATTCTGGTGCGGGTAATCCTGCCTCAAGCTTAAACCCTGTAGACGGCTATGTTGGTGTGGGTAAGGGCGCGGTTTATCACTTTAACCCTAAAACGTTTATGATTGCGGGTCTGCATTATTTGTACTTTACCAAACCAGAAAAGACACAACCACAGTCGTTAATCACGCAAATCTCAAGTTTTTCTTCACTCGAACAACGTGATGCTTGGGTTTATCATTTGAAATTGGCACACCGCTTTTAAGACACAAAAAACGAGCCGAAGCTCGTTTTTTGAGGTTTAGCTAAAGCTAATGGATATTACCAGTGGTAACTTACACCTAGTTTCGCTACTGGCAACCATTTATATTTATCTTTTTCTGAAATATCATTTTCTTGAGTACTCAGAGCTGCACCAAGAGTACGGCCATCACTTCCGATCAACCCAGGATTACTAGAATTTAGATTTACGTCTGGATTACCAGTGTAATAAGCACCGACTTCACCAAACACTCCCCAGTTTTCATTGATTTTTGGCGCCAAACCTAAACCGACATAAGGAGCAAATTGGTTATCGTAACTTAATTTACCATCAATGTTAACACCGTTTGCACCACCATTGAAGCGGCTACCGTCTACTTCTACCGATGCATTTGTACCCACGCGCTTAGTTAAATCATACTGATTATCAACGTAGCCCACACCTGCTGCAACGTACATCCCCTGTGCCCAACGGTTAGTACTTTCACCCCATGGACGAATCTCAGCATTTAAATAAGCCAATTTGTTATCCATATCCATGTCATATTTAGTGCCATTAATAGACAAATCATCTGACCATGAAATGTCACCACCGTTGTAACCTAAAGCTAAACCCACATATGGGTTAGCTGTCCACAACAAAGCACCACCATAACCTGTTGTACCAACTTCAGCACGAACACCAGTAGGAATTAATTTATTTTGGTCAAAAGCATAACCATCTTTTACGACTGCATCATCAGCAAAAGCTGTACCTGCGACTGCTGACATTGCTGCTGCGATTGCAACTAAACGTAATGATTTCATGTTTTTTCTCCTCCAAGCAAAGATATTTTTACATCATTTACAATTTTTTGATGAGGTCATCTTAGAACAGTCTCGAACTATTTTTTATTCAAGATTTGGGCTGTTTTTGTTATTTTTTGATACATTTTAGGTTTTATTGTTGTTGTATATCGCAATTCTTTACTTAACGCCTCTACTCAAACAGCACTAAAAGTCTTATTTCCAATCATTCATTATTATTTCCGATCCTATGCTGTTTTTTCATCTATTCTCTGCACAATTTAGTGTAAAATCAGGAAAATTTTTTTTCTGGAAGGAAGATCATGTCTCAGCTTTCAACAATTATTGAACAAGCGTTTGAAGACCGTGCGAATTTTACAGCAGCGGACTGTCCTGCTGAAGTTCGTGCAGCAGTTGAAGAAGTCATTGCTGGTTTAGATAACGGGACATTACGTGTTGCTGAAAAAATTGATGGTGAGTGGATTGTTCATCAATGGGTGAAAAAAGCTGTGCTTTTATCATTCAAACTAAATGACAACAAACCAATTGAGTCATGTGACCTTCAATTCTACGACAAAGTAGATACTAAATTTACAGGTTGGACTGAAGAACAGTTTAAAGCGGCTGGCGTACGTGTTGTTCCTCCTGCGGTTGCCCGTAAAGGTTCTTTCCAAGCGAAAAACGTGGTGTTAATGCCTTCTTATGTGAACATTGGTGCATATGTTGACGAAGGCACCATGGTTGACACATGGGCAACTGTTGGTTCATGTGCTCAAATTGGTAAAAATGTTCACTTATCTGGTGGTGTAGGAATTGGTGGCGTTCTTGAGCCACTTCAAGCAAACCCAACGATTATTGAAGACAACTGCTTCATCGGTGCACGTTCTGAAATCGTAGAAGGCGTGATCGTAGAAGAAGGTTCTGTAATTTCGATGGGCGTGTTCATTGGTCAATCGACTAAGATTTTTGACCGTGCAACTGGCGAAATTCACTACGGCCGTGTACCAGCAGGTTCTGTTGTCGTTGCAGGTAGCTTACCTTCTAAATGCGGTACTTATAGCCTATATGCTGCAATCATCGTGAAAAAAGTAGATGCACAAACACGTTCTAAAACGAGCTTGAACGATTTACTACGCGACGAATAATTTCTAGTTGTCGTGCGGAACTAAAGTTCCTCATCTCTACGGTTAAGACTAGCCGTAGAGATTTTTGTTTTTCTAACCTGTGGTTTAATTTTGCTATGAATACGCTTCGATCTTCTGCTATCCCTGTTTCTGATCCTTCTGCGGGTCTACGTATCACGGAGATCTTTTATTCTTTGCAAGGAGAAGCCAACACCTCAGGACTGCCAACAGTTTTTATTCGTTTAACGGGTTGTCCACTACGTTGTACTTACTGCGATACGACCTACTCCTTTGAAGGTGGCGAACGCCAATCTTTAGATCAGATTATTCAAACCACGCTTGATTTTAAAACTCCTTATGTCTGCGTGACAGGTGGTGAACCCCTTGCACAGCCCAATGCATTGCCTCTAATGCAACGTCTTGCTGACCTCGGCTGTGAAGTCTCTTTAGAAACCAGTGGTGCTTTAGATGTGTCTAAGGTTGATCCACGTGTTTCAAAAGTATTAGATTTGAAAACTCCAACTTCAGGCGAAGTTGCACGAAATTTGCTTTCGAATCTCGACCATTTAACCCAGCACGACCAAATCAAATTTGTAATTTGTAACCGTGAGGATTATGAGTGGTCAAAACAGCAAGTTGAAGACTATAAACTTAATGAAAAAGTCAGCACAGTATGGTTCTCTCCTGCTTTTGCTGTTGAGAAAGGTGCTGCTCGTTTACCTCAACTTGCGCGTGACTTAGCGCAATGGATATTAGAAGACCATCTCCCTGTTTGCTTCCAACTCCAACTCCACAAGTTGCTTTGGAATGACGAAACTGGTCGTTAATACATTGCCTATTCATCTTTAATTTATATTTGGAGAAATTTGTATGCGCCCTCGTGCCATAGTTTTGTTATCTGGCGGTTTAGACTCAACAACTTGTTTAGCATGGGCGCAAGCACAGTATGACTGTACAGCGCTCAGCTTTATGTATGGTCAACGCTCAACCACTGAGCTCGATGCCGCACGCGAACTGACAAAAAAAGCAGGCGTAGAACATCGTGTCATTAATATCGACTTAGGTAATTTGGGCGGTTCTGCGTTAACAGACCATAGCATTGATGTTCCAGATCATGAACAAGTCGGTATTCCTGTAACTTATGTTCCAGCACGTAACACGATTTTCTTATCTTATGCCCTAGCAGCAGCAGAAGTTTTAGATGCCGAAGCCATTGTGATTGGTATTAATGCTGTTGATTATTCAGGGTATCCTGACTGTCGACCTGAATTTATTGAGGCATTTGCCAACATGGCTCGCCTTGCAACCAAGGTTGGCGTTGAAGGAAAACCTCTTAAATTTGAAACACCTCTGTTACATTTATCCAAAGCAAATATTATTCGCTTAGGTATAGAACATGGCGTAGACTATAGTCAAACGGTGTCTTGCTACCAAGCAGATGACCAAGGACGTGCTTGTGGGAAATGCGACAGCTGCCGTCTTCGTAAAGAAGGTTTTGCAGATGCTGGCGTAACAGACCCAACGCGTTATATACCGTAACGACAAGGTACAGTTTATGAAAAATTTAAAATCAAACATTTTGCTTTCTACATTGGTGTCTGCAGCTGCATTGTTCGCTACAGCTTCAAATGCTGCTGAATCGAACAAATTACAAGAAGCGTATAAAAGCAGCAATGTAAAATCGGCATTAATTAATGTTTGTAAAGAAGAAACTGCAAAAAGCAAAAAGCTTAGCGCAGCAGAAGTAAGTAAATACTGTACTTGTGCAGTTGAAGCTGATGGTAAGTTGACCAATGCACAAAAATGGGAAATCCAAAGTGCGATCAACCAAAAGAAAAGCCCATCTACTTTAGCTTTTGTACAAAAGCAAAATAAAGACTTGCAAACATGTTTCGGTCCACAGTTAACAGGTAAATTAAAATCTTTAACTGAAGAAGCAATGAAAGCTGCTCCGAAAAAATAATTCACTGAATGTGAATAAAGCCTGCTCTATGCAGGCTTTTTTATATGTTCAAAATAGATAGAATCTGAAAATATGCTCACCCAATGGAATACACGCGCCCAAAATCGCAAATTTGTTGCGTCATATAGTGGTGGAAAAGACAGCAGCCTTGCTTTATACCAAGCGATGCAAATGGGTGAACCTGTTGCATTAATTGTCATGTTAGAAGAGCAAGGTCTGAAATCACGCTCACATGGAATGTCTCTCGATATTATTCATGCACAGGCAAAAGCAATTGGACTTCCCATCTACAGTGCCTCTGCGACATGGCAAGACTATGAAAACCAGTTCATTCAACTGTTACGAAAAGCTCAAGCTCTTGGAGCAGAAAGTTTAGTCACAGGTGATATTGATTTAATGGCACATGCTGAATGGAATCAATCCGTTTGCGATAAAAGTGAGCTCAGCTTATGTATGCCCCTGTGGCAACGTCCACGTTCAGACATTGTGCATGAGCTTATTCAGCTTGGTTTTCAAAGCATCATCGTTACGGTCAACTTAAACTTAGGCATGAAGGCTGAAGACTTAGGTCAAGTACTTAGCCTTGAATATGTCGATAAACTGGTTGCAAGAGGCATTGATCCATGTGGTGAAGCAGGTGAATTCCACACTACGGTGATTGATGGCCCAATTTTCAAACATCCACTTTCAGTCGTTAAAGGTGATATTCTGTATCACGAAAATTATGCCTTTTTACCACTTGAATTAGAACACCGCGACATTTAAGGATAGAACATGACTGATACGATCCAACTTCCAAATCAGAACTTTCCAGCCACAACAGGTGAAATAAACTTAACTGAAGTGCCGACTGAGTGGCTAATTGTGTATTTTTACCCGAAAGATTCAACGCCAGGCTGCACAACTCAAGCCGTTGGTTTTTCATGTTTAAAAGATCAGTTTGATGCCTTACAAACCACGATCATTGGTGTTTCACGTGACTCGGTTAAAGCGCACCAGAATTTTACGGAAAAGCAGGCCCTAACCATTAATTTAATTAGCGACAAAGAAGAAGTACTGTGTAAACACTTTGATGTGATTAAAGAAAAAAATATGTATGGTAAAAAAGTGATGGGCATTGAGCGCTCAACTTTTATTTTCCATAACGGTAAGCTGGTTAAAGAGTATCGTAAGGTAAAAGCTGCGGGACATGCTGAACAAGTTTTAGAAGACTTAAAAGCATTACAAGCTTAATGTACATCAGCCCGCAGATGCGGGCTTTGTTTTTTGTGATTTTTTAATTTATAGTTTTTTGTTGCACACGCTTTTATTTCACAAGCAGTGAAATAGCGATCCCCCACATCACCAACGCGATGATCCCATCCAGTACATTCCACGCTTTCGGATTTGCAAAAATCGGAATCAATACGCGAGCACCATAGCCCAAAGCAAAGAAAAACAACCAAGATGCACACACTGCCCCTAGAGCAAAATACGCAGGTTGCTCAAACTGTGTTGAAATAGAACCCAGTAAAATAACCGTATCTAAATACACATGCGGATTAAGCCAAGTCAGCGCCAAACACAGCAAAACAATATTCATTAGATGATGCTTTTCAATGGAACTTGCCTCCAAGCCCTGATGTGATTTGAATGCCCTCAGTGCATGTTGGAATCCGTAACAAAACAGGAAAAGTGCCCCCGCCCATTTGGAAAACTGAATAACTTCAGGATAGTGCTGAAGCACTTTTGAAAAACCTGAAACGCCTAAGACAATTAAAATCGAATCCGACAGTGCACAGACAAAACATACCCAAAAAACGAACTGCTTTTTAAGCCCCTGTTTTAGCACGAATGCATTTTGAGCCCCAATAGCAATAATAAGGCTCATCCCAACTGCAAGCCCTTGTACATATGTACTTAACATTTTGACTTTTCAACTTAATTGATGATGTCAGGATTATCTTTCATTTTTAATTAAATTAAGTATTATTTAGAAAATATCAATATAACTAAAATATTTTTAGTTTAAAGTGAGTCCAGATATGCTGAATCATAAACAGTGCGACGCATTTTTAGCTGTGGCAGAAACAGGAAGTTTTGACCTTGCTGCTGAACAGCTATGCATTACTGCTTCAGCCGTCACTTTACGCGTACAAAGCCTAGAAAAAAGTTTGGGGCATTTACTGATTGTGCGGGAAAGACCTTGCCGCCCGACACAAGCAGGTCAATCGCTGCTACATTATTTGCAACATAGCCGACTGTTAGAGCAAAGTTTCATTCAGAACCTCACGGGTCATATGAACACCTCTGCTTTTTATCAAATCAACATTGCAACCAATGCCGACTCCTTAGCGACATGGCTGTTGCCGTTGCTACAGTCAACATTAATTGAAAAAAAGATCGTAGTGCATTTTCAGGTCGATGACCAATCGCAAACCCATCACTTACTTGAAGCTGGTTTGGTGAATGCCTGCGTGACAGATGAATCACAAGCTATGAAAGGCTGTGTAGCCGAATACATTGGCGATATGAACTATCGTTTTGTCGCCACGCCAACTTTTGCACAGCAATGGTTTAAACAAGGCGTTAACAGAGAGTCTCTACGTGCAGCTCCTGCACTGATCTTTAACGCAAAAGATCAACTCCACACCTCGTATATCCAACAAAAGTTCGGACTCAATCCGACTCAATATCCACATCACTTTATTCCATCTTCCAGTGCATTTTTTGATGCGGTTACGATGGGACTCGGCTATGGTTGGTTGCCCTATTACCAAGCCAAACCGCGTTTGCAGGATGGCTCATTGGTTGAGGTAGATCCTCAACTCAATATTGATTTACCTTTGTATTGGCATCATTGGAAACAGCAGTCGATGCAGTTAAATCTGCTAACAGATCTCTTGATTGAACAGGCTCACGCAGCGATGAATTAAACAAGACCTGAATATAGGTCTTTGAGATCATGGAACCTCTATTGCACTTTCCACTGCCCTGACAGTTGAATATTCACTTTTTCGCCTACACCAGCAATGGCTTTTTTCATGCCAAAGTCACTTCGATTAATCACGGCTGATGAGTGAACATCCAGCAGATTGGCATTATTGGCACTTGGTTTTAAGATCGTGCTAAAGCTAACAGGCTTGGTGATGCCGCGAAGTGTTAAGTTTCCGGCAATATTATATTGACCGCCACCCAAATCTTTAAAACTGGTACTTTTAAAGTTAGCGGTTTTGTACTTGGATGCATAAAACAAATCTTCACCCAAAATCATATTTTTCAGTGAAGGTTTACTCAAGCTTAGGCTATTTACATCCATGACAAAATTCGTTGAAGCATGCTGTGGTGCTTTGGCATTAAACTGCATACTGGATTGCACCCGATTAAATTTAGCTCTTACAACGGTTACACCCAAGGATTTAATTTCAAAACCTACATTACTCTGAGGTGTCAATGTCCATGACTGAGCCTGTACTTGAGTACTGAATGCAAATGTAACACCTGCAATCAGCAAAGCATTTTTAATGACCGTATGACTTGCAATCTGTTTCGTCTGTTGTTTTCTATCCATTGAACTCGATCCTCGTCGAAATATTTTTATTCGACTGAGAACCTTAGTCTAAATTGGATGGGTCCTGAGTTAAAAATTTGTGTTGTAACTGTTTATATATTTCACTTTGTTGGAATTTATGTAAAAACTCACTGGTCCCCAATGGAAACGCCTGCTCTAAAATATCGCCTCGATAATAAGCCTCACGAACGGGGGTTGCAGACATCGCATCTTGTAGGCTATCGAGTTCAACCATTTGCCACTCAGGAAAAAGCTGTAAATAATACGAGGAATCATCTTTAAAATGGCCAATCAGTCCAACCTTCGCCTCAGGTGTGACTACATGATTCACTAATTTTTTTACCAATTGCACCCATTTAACATCATTATAAACATCAATTACATGTACAAAGTGAATCCGTTTTTGATGTGTTTCTGAAAAGTTCGATAAAATCATTTCTTCACGTTCAGATGCTAAAAATGGATTTTTCGTATTTCGTTCATTTTGCGCAGAGCCTAAAGCCAAAATGACATTTTCACTTTGCTCTAAAGCAATCTTAATGGTTTGCATATGCGCCAAGTGAAATGGCTGGAAGCGACCAATGAATACGAGATAATCAAATGTATATGGCATAAATCTTTTACTTTTTTATGAACTGGTCAGTTGTGTCGATCATAAAATTATGCAACATAATGAGCCCATAAAATTAAACCAAACTTTCTAGCAAGGATAGTACGATGACACTGAGCTGTATTCAACAACCTCATCAACATTTGAATGCAAAATTAGACAATGGCGTACTGACATTAGCCATTCACCGTCCTGAAGCAAAGAATGCGTTGTATGGCGAACTTTATTTATGGATCGCAAAAGCTTTAGATGAAGCAGATCTAGACAATAGCGTTCGTGCTGTCATTCTACGCGGTGAAGACGCGGACTTTACCGCAGGCAACGACATGCAAGATTTTATGAAATCTGCAGCGCAAAAAGGTCAAGCACCTGCGGCTGAAGGCCCTCCATTTATTTTACTTAAATCTGCCGCAAAATTTTCTAAACCGTTGATTGCGGCTGTACGTGGTGTGGCGATTGGTATTGGGGTAACGATCCTGTTACATTGTGACTTGGTTTATAGCGACAACACTGCCCTATTCCAGATTCCATTTGTTAGCCTTGGTTTATCTCCAGAAGGTGCTTCAAGCAAATTATTGGTAGAACAAGCGGGTTATCATAAAGCTGCTGAATTACTGCTGACCGCTCAGAAGTTTGACAGTGCAACTGCAGTTGCTGCAAACCTTGTCAACAGTATTGAAGATGATGTGTATGCAGCAGCAGCTAAAAAATCGGCACAGTTGTCTGCTTTACCTTTAGCCTCTTTAGTGCAGTCTAAAGCGTTGATGAAGCACAATGTAAATGAAATTGTGGCTTGGATTGATCATGAAGCTGAAATTTTCATGGATCGTGTCGGCTCTCCAGAAATGATGGAAGCCGTATCAGCATTTATGCAAAAGCGTAAACCTGATTTCACCCAGTTCAACTAATCCTTGATCGTTGAATCACTAAAAACCACTGTGTTTCATATTACACAGTGGTTTTTTTATTTTCCGTCCCAACATATTTGAGAACCCATTCGGAAAAACTACTTATGTCGAACACTACAGAAAAAAAGCGTTACTTTGAGCCTGCTCCACAAGACATCGATGTCGAAAATTTTAAAAAAGTCATCCAAAGCCGCCGTTCGGTTCGCAAATTTACCAAGAAAGAAATTCCAGCTGATGTGCTTGATGACTGTTTAGATTTGGCACTGCTTGCGCCAAACTCATCCAATCTACAGCCTTGGACTTTTTATGTGGTGCAGAATCCGACTAAGAAAAAACAGCTGGTCAAAGCTTGCCTAAACCAGCTTTCAGCTAAAACGGCGTCAGAACTGATCGTGTGTGTCGCGCGTACAGACCGTAATGATGAAATGGCAAAACGTAATATTACCGAGTTCCCTTTTCCTGAAGCGCCTGCGGCTGTACAGAAATATTATAAGTTCATTCCTTATAACTATAAGACAGGTTACTTAAATGCACTGGGTAACTTTAAGAAAGTGGCTTTCAAAATTGCACGTGGCTTAGACAAACAACTGCCTGTAACTGCATTTAATCAAGCCGATGCAAAACTTTGGGCAAGTAAAACCACAGCTTTAGCTTGTGAGAACCTAGTGCTAGCTTTACGTGCCTATGGTTTCGATAGTTGTATGATGGAAGGTTTTGATGAACCTTTGGTGCGTAAACTGTTAAATCTAAATGATCAGCAATACCCTGTGATGGTGATTGGTGCAGGTGAGCGTGCAGAAGACGGTGTGTTTTTCCCGCAGTATCGTTTTGATCGTGAGTTATTTATTCAGAAGGTTTAACTGCTGTCTTAATTACAGTGATTGCAAAAGTTTGATACGCGTTAAGGTCATCAGCAACTGTTCGAGCTAACCTAAATACCTATCATAGAGTTTCTGCGACTTATTTAATCAAATGATGAAAGCAGTCGAGTTTTGCTGATGACAATGGTTTTGCCTACTTTTCCCGAAAGAAAAGTAGGTCGAACCGAAGGTTAAAGTCTCAATTAAATATTAAACCTTAAGACTCCGCCACAAACTTCTTTTAAGATTAAATATCCACGATTTGAATAAACTCAAAAGCTGGTTCTTCATAGGGATGACTTAATTTTAAAGCCTTTGTCACAGCAGAAGCTTTTTCCTCTGGAACAATGGTTTCCACCCGCCACTCTGGAATTTTCTCCAAAGCGTCCAATTCACCTATAAACGGATTTGCTCCTTTTACAGGTTTAAACTGGCCTGTGCCTAAGACCTGCCAGGCACAGTGTTCATAGTTTCCTATACCACCTGCTCCTGCTTCAAAAATCGCAAGTTTGGTAGATTCAAGATGTGATTCGGGAACATAGTAAATAAGTTTGAGCATGGAACTACTCTTTATGAGAATTTGATAATTTTTCGGACTCGGCTCTTATATCCCAAGTTGAGAAAAGAAACACCGACATGGTTCCTGCTAAATTCACTGCTAATTCTGCATGTCTCGAAGATGGTTTAAAATTCTTCTGCCCTTGTCCATGTGCATCACCAACTTTATTTCTTAATGCACCTAATCCCTCAACAATAGAACTACAACCGCCCAAAATCTGCTTAAAAGTTTGCTCTGTATGTTGTGATGGAGATAGGTTCAACTTTTTGTTTAATAGACGGTACAAATGATTAATATCAGGACTATTTCCATAATCAACATTGAAGTCATCCAATATATGCTTACAAGTAGATTCCAATAATGTTCTCGACAACGTAATTGCCCCTTCGGGATCTGTACTTCGTCTTTCTAAAGCTTTACCCCATATTTGATGAATGTAATCAGAACTTAAACCTTCAATTTTATTCATCACTAGATGGTCTAATGGAGTTGTATCTAAACTTTCCAAGACATCGAACAATTCATTAAAATCATCATAGATATGTTGTTTACATTCCTCATAACCATTAAAAGTATTTTTTAAATAGTCATTCGCCTGATCTAAAGATCTAGAATTTTTCACTAATGTTGGAAGATAAGGTTTTAGATTATTAATTTTAATCAGCTCATTTCTCAATTGAATAAATGCTTCGTCAGAGCCTTGCTCTAATTTGTCTAAGACTCTAGAGATGATTAACTCTTGTAATAATGAAACTGTTTTTATTAAATCTGTCATTTTTAATCTTAAATATTCAAACTTTAAATATTTTATAAGTATATAAAAATAAAGCCATAAATATTTTTGAATATCTTATCATCAATAAAAATCCACCTTTCGTTGGTTCTTTAACTTTCAAAAATCACATCTGCAATGCATAACCCAAAATCAAAAAGATCAATTGCAAGCTCAAAATCACAGCAAACAACTTCCATCCTTTTTTACGCAATGCAGACTTATCTACTGCTTCGTATGTAACTGTTTTAATCATGTCATCACCTCATACATGAGTGTTGATACTGAAATTGTTTAGTGATCCATCTTTCTTCTATTTTGCATGATATTTGTGCATTTATTACACAATATCACTTTCACATAAATATAAAAGCAAAATCTAAACCAACATCAGCGGGAGAAATAAAAAATTAAAAAACAAAAAAGACGATTCAATAAAAAAGCCACCCGAAGGTGGCTTTCAAACACAGACTTCAGATTAACCAATGAACTTACGTGCATTGCGGAACATACGTAACCATGCACCGTCTTCAGTCCACTCTTCAGGTTTCCATGAATGCTGTACAGCACGGAAGTTACGTTCAGGGTGCGGCATCATAATCGTTGCACGACCATCTTTCGATGTAACACCTGAAATCGCTTCTGGTGAACCATTCGGATTCATTGGATAGTGTTGAGTTGGGTTCCCTTGGCTATCAACATAACGCAAGATCACTTGATTGCCTGCATTTAATGCCGCTAAGTTATCTTCGCTTGTCACCACACGACCTTCACCATGTGCAACTGCGATCGGCAGGATTGAACCTTCCATACCTTCTAACAATACAGAGTTCGATTTTTCAACACGAACGTTAACTGCACGCGCTTCAAACATCTCAGAAGTATTACGGTGGAAACGCGGCCAAGCTTCAGCACCCGGAATCAGTGGCGCCAATTGCGACAACATTTGACAGCCGTTGCAAATACCAAGAGAGAACGTTTCGTCACGATTGAAGAATTTTTCAAATTGGTCACGAAGTTTCGGGTTGAACAAAACTGATTTCGCCCAGCCACCACCCGCACCCATGACGTCACCATAAGAGAAACCACCACATGCCACAAGACCTTCAAAGTCATCTAAGCTGATACGACCTGCGAGCAAGTCGCTCATGTGCACATCTACAGTGTTGAAACCAACTTTGTCGAATGCCGCAGCCATTTCAACATGACCGTTTACGCCTTGTTCACGTAAGATCACCATGTTTGGACGACGTTCGTTGATGTACGGCGCTTCGATTGGCTCATTCAAATCAAATGTAGGTTTTGCAATAATACCTACATGTGATTTGTCCGTGATCAATGCAAATTCTTGATCCGCTGTTTCTACGTTGTCACGTAGACGTTGGATTTGATGTGATACTTCAGTCCACGCTACTTGCAAATCTGCACGTTCAAGCACTAAACCATTTACCGTCAACTGATCGGTGTTGTTTACCGTACCAATCACCGCAATTGCATCGCGTAATGTAGATGCCGCAACTTCTTCTGCAAGTGTTGCCCAATCAGACGTGCTGATTTGAAGCACTGCACCAATTTCTTCTGCAAATAGACTTGCAGTTGATTGATCCTCTAAAGCTACACCAAGACGTGCTGCAAACATCATCTCCGCAACAGTTGCAAGCAAACCACCATCACCGATGTCGTGGTAAGCCTTAATTAAGCCGCGATTGTTCCAGTCTTGAACCAAGGCAAAGAAAGCTTTGAAGTCATCAAAACTATCCACATCAGGTGTCACTGAACCAATCGCTTTATAGACCTGAGCAAGGATCGAACCGCCTAAACGGAACTGACCTTTCGAAAGATCAATACGGACAAGTACTGATTCTTCATTTTTCAATTCAGGCGTTAAGGTTTTACGTACATCAGTCACAGGAGCAAAGGCTGTGATTACACCTGACATCGGTGAAGTCACCGATTTGTCTTCGCCTTCATCATTCCAAGTGGTACGCATTGACAATGAGTCTTTACCCACTGGAATTGCAATACCGAGTGCAGGACACATTTCCATACCGATGGCTTTTACACCTTCAAATAAAGCTTGGTCTTCACCTTTTTGCCCTGCCGCCGCCATCCAGTTTGCAGACAATTTAATGTCACTGATCTGGTCGATTTTTGCAGACATAATATTTGAAATCGACTCTGCAACCGATAAACGCGCAGATGCCGCAGGATTTAACAATGCAACAGGTGGACGTTCGCCCATCGCCATTGCTTCACCTGTATAACCTTGTAAGCTTGTTGTAGTGACTGCTGCATCTGCAACAGGAACTTGCCAACGGCCTACAAACTGATCACGTGCAACCATACCTGTAATTGAACGGTCACCAATGGTAATTAGGAATGATTTCGATGCAACCGTTGGATTTTTAAGTACACGGTAAATCGCATCTTTTAAATCTGTGACTTTAGATGCATCAAAGTCGTCGCCTTGACGTTCAATCGTTTCATACGAACGGCTCATACGAGGTGTGCCACCTAGCATGACTTGCATTGGCATATCCACAGCTTTGTTATCAAACAATGGATCGTTCACCGTCAATTGACGCGCTTCAGTTGCTTCACCTAAAACGGCAAACGGACAACGTTCACGTGCACATAATGATTCAAATAATTCTAAAGAACTTGGACGAATCGCCAACACATAACGTTCTTGCGCTTCGTTTGACCAGATCTCCATTGGAGACATACCCGGCTCAAGCGAAGGAATCTTACGTAAATCAAGAATCGCACCCAGTTCGTGGTCATTCACAAGCTCAGGCATTGCGTTAGAAACACCACCTGCACCCACGTCATGCACGGACACGATTGGGTTGAAGTCTTCCATACGCCAGCATGCATCAATCACTTCTTGGCAACGACGTTCCATTTCAGGGTTTTCACGTTGTACAGAAGCGAAGTCTAGGTTTTCACCGAGTTTACCGCTGTCCACAGAAGATGCCGCACCGCCACCAAGGCCGATCAGCATTGCAGGACCACCAAGAACGATCAATAAATCGCCTGGTTGAATCGCATCTTTTTCTACGTGGTCTGGACGAATGTTGCCATAACCACCTGCGATCATGATTGGTTTGTGGAAACCTTTCACATCACCATTTACATTTTGTTCGAATGTACGGAAATAACCATTTAAAGCAGGACGACCAAATTCGTTGTTGAACGCAGCACCGCCCAAAGGCCCTTCAATCATAATTTGAAGTGGAGAAGCCATACGAGATGGTTTGCCGTAGTTCTCTTCCCAAGGTTGTTCAAAACCCGGAATATTTAAGTTTGAAACAGTAAAGCCTGTTAAACCTGCTTTCGGTTTACCACCACGACCTGTCGCACCTTCATCACGAATTTCACCGCCCGAACCAGTGGCAGCGCCCGCAAATGGCGCAATCGCTGTTGGGTGGTTATGCGTTTCCACTTTCATCAAGATGTGAGCGGCTTGGCTCTTGTATTTATAAACGTGGTGACCCGTCGTTTCATCTTTCTTTGGATAGAAACGCTGAGTATCAAAACCAACAATCACCGAAGCATTGTCTTTATATGCCGACAATACATCTGTTGGTGATTCTTTATAAGTGTTTTTAATCATTTGGAATAATGACAATGGCTGTTTTTCACCATCAATTGTCCATTCAGAACCAAAGATTTTATGACGACAGTGTTCCGAGTTTGCCTGAGCAAACATCATCAGTTCAATATCGTGTGGATTACGGCCGAGCTTGTTAAAAGCAGCAACTAAATAATCAATTTCTTCATCAGATAGTGCAAAACCAAACTCAGAGTTCGCTTTTACTAAAGCGTCTTTACCCTGACCTAATATGTCAATTGCATTTAAAGGCTTTGGTGCAGTTTCAGAGAACAATGCAGCCGCGTCTTCAATTTGATTGAACACACTTTCAGTCATACGGTCATGTAAAACTTGCTTCACCGCATCCGATACTTCAGAAATACCTTTTAAAGTAAACAAAACACCGCGTTCTAAGCGGTGTATCGGAGTGTTACAGTTAGCAAAAATATCCATTGCCTTTGATGACCACGGCGAGATTGTACCTACACGTGGCGTCACAAGGACTTGAACTTCATCACTTGTCGCTTCGCGAACTTGGAAGGTTGCGCCATCATTTAATAGCTGCAAAGCAGATTGCTGTTGTTGCTCGTCGAGCGCTTGGTCGAAAAGGTAAACCCATTGGCTTTCTATTGATTGAACAGAACTGATAGACGATAGACGTGTTAAAAGTTGTGTTTGCTTAAAAGAAGAGTGTGCAGGTGCACCGGCAACGATAAACATGCTGTTTTTGGCTCCACGGGCAGGTCTAGACAACCTACCTCAATGTGACTTGAAGAGAGCGCATATTCTACTGTGAATGCAAGTTTTGAGCTAGTCATATCAGACTTAAAATATGCTGAAATCGTGGTTTTAAATGTCCGAATTTCTTTGACTTTCGCTGCTAAACATGATTAGTAACAATTGATTTACTTGACTGAATATGTGTATTCACCTGTTTTCGGATCTTCTTTAGCAATGATGCTATTCTTTTTATAAAACTGATTTCCACATTGAAGCTCTTCATCAATTTCACCATCTATTGCATAAGAAAGTTGCACATTCACTCGCTTTAAATAAGGATGATCAGAAGCTGGTTCGATAAAGAATGCATCTAAACTTTCCATGTTATAACAAACATAAATTTGCTCAGGTGTACCGTTTTTATTCAGGTCAATGCTAAAGGTGTGATCAGAATTTTGTACTATTCGATCATTTTTCAATGACACAAAATTAACTAAATCACATTCTCTATCAATTTCATAGGAATATTTTTGCTTTTCATCCTCTGAGCCACCATTACAGTTTTTAATGGGTTTTCCAATTTCAACTTTTTCGGATTGAAGCTCTTCTTTGGTAAATTTAGATTTACCATTTATTTCATTACTGAGCAAAATCGCCCAATAATTTTTTCCCTCTGCATGTGGGGCATCTGTCCAAATACAATTTTTGGCAATGAGCTGATCGCCCTCTTGTTGAAAAGCAAAAGTAGCGATAGGTAAATCTTGGATCGCTTTATTTTCAACAGATAAGTTTGGTTTAGCTTGAGAAACTTTTGATTCAACTTTTTCAGATGCAGTCATCTGTTTATTTTGATTAGGTTGGCTGCAAGCGGATAATAAGATACTGATGGTTAATAGTAAGCTTTTATTCATATTTTTCTCAGGCTCATAATAAGTAGGTTCTTGATCCCATCCATTGTGGAAAATCAATAGTCGTTTACACTCAAGACATAAAATAACTGATTTCAACTCTTTATATAATTCTTCCGCATCAATTTGTGCTGAATATTGATCATAGTTTTGATCTGAAATATAAAGTTATTTGTGTGGGCAAGGTATTTCCCTCTAAAGGAATAATCTTATTACACTTATACACAGAGTTTTTGGCATACCGATCCTAGTGAGTTTATTTAAAAATCAATATAGTTAGATCTATTAGTAAGACTCGATCAAAACAAAGCGGAATTTAGAACAATCATGATTGTTTTCCCCCTTTCAGCACCAAATGAATGGCAAATTATTGAAACGATTTTTTATGATTTCCGCATCCATTATTTTCAGAATAATGGTGAAAAATATAGAAAAAACCAAAACTCATAAATTAAAAGACAACTTATGTCGCAGCCCTCTAGAGCTCGTCACACTTTTTTGGCATGATGAAGCCAATAACTCACTGAATAACGATAAATGATGCAAATGCGTTGGTTGGAACTGCTCTCAACAGTTCGTATTGGAAGTAAAAAACAAAATACCGAATTGGCACGTAGCCCATTTCACAAAGATTATGATCGAATTATTTTTTCCCAAAGTTTTCGCCAACTGAACCGAAAAACCCAAGTCCATCCACTGACTCAACACGATGGCATTCATACTCGTTTAACGCATTCGCTTGAAGTCTCCTGTATTGGACGCTCTCTCGGCATGCTCGCAGCGGAAAAGATCAAAGATGAACTACCAATTTGGATTTCCCCTGCCGATGTTGGAGCCATTATTCAAGCGGCTTGTTTAGCACATGATATTGGGAACCCCCCGTTTGGCCATGCAGGTGAATATGCCATTCGTGAATGGTTTGACGATGCATCACATGGCAACTTTTTAGAGAAACTTTCCCCAGAAGAACAAGCCGATGTGCGTCAATTTGAAGGTAATGCCCAAGGTCTACGCTTACTGACTAAAATTGACTATCACCCTAATGATGGAGGCATGCGTCTGACCTATGCAACACTTGGGGCTTATTTAAAATATCCGTGGCTATCGAAAACCATCGAATCACAAGGCAATACCCCTGCCAGTAAACGTGCCAAATTTGGCTGCTATCAGGCAGAAAAAGAAATCCTGCAACAAATCGCAGAGCAACTCGGACTGATTCAACTGGGTGAATATCATTATTGTCGTCATCCACTGACTTATTTACTTGAAGCAGCAGATGATATTTGCTACGCCCTGATTGACCTTGAAGATGGCATTATTTTAAACATGTTGTCTTATGAAGAAGTTGAACCGATTTTTTTAAGCTTGCTGGGTGAATACAGCGCACCAACTGAACTGTCGATGCCAGATACCACCTGGCAGCAAAAAATTGCAGCCCTGCGTGGACGAGTGATGAAACGTCTGGTTGAAGAAGTCACATCGGCATTTGCTAAGCATCATTTTGAAATTTTAAACGGACAACTGGCTGGCAGCTTACTGCAATACTGCGCTGCTGATATTGAGCTAGGCATTAACCGTGCAAAGGATTTAGCCCGCGATAAAATATTTGAACACCCACTAAAAGCGGGTTTGGAAATTATTGCCCATCAAAGCTTACAAAATATCTTAGATGCCTTTATTCCGCTCACTACACCGCATAAAACATTAAGTTTTAAAGAACAACGCTTAATGGCTATTTTATATCGTTCTGGTGCGCACTTTGGCAGCAACCACTATGAAAATATCATGCAGGTCTTAGATATTATTTCTAAGTTTTCAGATCACCAAGCGTATAACTTGTCTCAAGAGTTACAAGGCAATAAGGCAGGATTGATTTAAATGTGTCATCAACATCCAGTTTGATGATAAAGCCATCAATCTCAACTCAATTTTCCGTGAGTCTTTTGCCTTTCTGCGCAATGCTTACTACTATGCAACCATTGATAAAAAAGTGAATCACACAACATGATCGGATGTCTTATTGGTGAAGTCTTCGCACTAGAAGCACCCACCGTACTTTTAAATGTAAATGGTGTCGGTTATGAAATTGATACACCACTGACAACCTTCTGCCAGCTACAAAAAGGCCAGAACATTACCTTATGGACGCACCTTGCCGTGCGTGAAGATGCTCAACTGCTCTATGGTTTTCTACATCAACAAGAAAAAATCATTTTTCGTACCCTGTTAAAGGTCAACGGTGTCGGCCCTAAAATGGCTTTAGGTATTCTTTCCACGCTCAGTGTCGACATGCTGATTCATACTGTCGAACATGAAGATATCAATACACTGGTTAAAGTACCGGGCGTGGGTAAAAAAACTGCTGAACGCCTCATGATCGAACTACGTGATCGCTTTAAAGCGATGTCTTCAGGCACAGTGCCAAGCAACTCAACCGTTGAACAAATTCAGTTCACAGGTAACTCTGCCGTGGCAGAAGCTGAAGCTGCATTACAATCTTTAGGTTACAAACCTTTAGAAGCACAGAAATTAGTCAATGCTGCAAAAAGTGATTTCACTGAAGCAAGCGATATCATCCGTGCTGCACTCAAGTCAATGAATAAATAAAGCATCTCAATCAACGCGATATTTGATACACGCAAGTGTCATTCGCAACTGTTCGAATCAGGAGACATTTGCACATCAATGTTTCTGCGATATAGTCGATACGAACTTTCATTCAATGAGTTTTGCGAATGACGGTGGTTTTGCTTACTTTTGCCAAAACAAAAGTAAGGCGAACCGCAGGTTATTCCTGAGTTTCGCTTGAAAATGGAAAGACTCCGCCAAGGTATATACTTTCTTTTCTGACATTTTGCTACAAAGCATATTCACCTAAAGTTTAAATAATATATGCAAGACCGTCTCATCGGTGGTTCCGAAAAACCCGAAGATCATATCGACCGCGCTATCCGCCCGACCTCACTCGATGACTACATCGGTCAGCCCGTGGTTCGTGAACAAATGGAAATCTTTATTGGCGCAGCACGTGGTCGTGGTGAAGCCCTCGATCACACCTTAATTTTTGGTCCACCGGGACTAGGTAAAACCACACTTGCCAATATTATTGCCCGTGAAATGGGTGGAAACCTCAAGTCGACTTCAGGCCCCGTACTAGAACGGGCTGGGGATTTGGCAGCAATGCTGACCAACCTTGAAGAAGGTGATGTGCTATTCATCGACGAAATTCACCGTCTTTCCCCCGTGATTGAAGAAATTCTTTACCCAGCCATGGAAGACTACCAACTCGACATTATGATTGGTGAAGGTCCTGCGGCTCGTTCAATTAAGCTCGACTTACCCCCTTTTACTTTAGTTGCCGCAACCACACGTGCTGGACTCCTCACCTCTCCTTTACGTGACCGTTTTGGCATCGTGCAACGCCTTGAGTTCTATTCAGTCACTGACTTAACGCATATTGTGACTCGTTCAGCCAATTTGATGGATGTACCTATTACACGTGAAGGTTCAGCAGAAATTGCACGTCGTTCACGTGGTACACCGCGTATCGCCAACCGTTTACTACGTCGAGTTCGTGACTATGCGCAAGTCAAAGGTACTGGTGAAGTGACACAAGATATGGCTCAGCGTGCCCTCGATATGCTCAATGTCGATAAAGATGGTTTAGACACTTTAGACCGTCGTTATTTGAGTATGTTACTTGAACGTTTTGATGGCGGTCCTGGTGGTGTAGAAGCTCTGGCAGCAGCGATGGCTGAAGACTCAGGTACTTTAGAAGATGTGATTGAACCATATTTGATTCAACAAGGTTATGTCATGCGGACAGCCCGTGGCCGTATTGCCACCAATATGGCGTATTTGCAGTTTGGTATGACACCGCCCGAACCGAAGGATAAACCCTAAAATACCTGTTTAATGCAAAAGAAGGAGGCTTAATGCCACCTTCTTTTGCATTCACTATTTATTCTTTGTTTCTTTAAACTCATTAAAGTCTGCTTTACGGATCATGGCATGAATACCTTTGGTACGATCAACTACTTGGGATACCTCAAAGTCTGTAGCGGCACTTAAATAAGCATATGCAATTTCTTCTGAAATACCATATTCATCAACCAAAAAGCGAATCGCTTCACGTGTTGATTTACGCATTGCTTCGTCCAAATCTTCGTCTAAACCAGGCGTAATCCAAAACTCCGCATTCTCTGCTAGAGGTTGTCTAATGGTTTTACCAGGTACTTTATCCTTGCCCACTTTTAACAATGTAATTTTAAACGTTGCCCGTGCTGATCCCTCAAGAGCAGTCAAGGAAACTTCACCATCTCCTTGAACAAAATGACTATCACCTGTATAGAACAGTGCACCTGGCACTTGTACAGGATAGTATACCGTTGCCCCAGCACTTAACTCATTAATATCAATATTTCCTCCATAAAATGATGGGGGTACTGAATGCACAGGTTCGCTTGTATTTGCAGCCACCCCCATAGTTCCCATAAATGGGTTTAAAGGAAAGCGGATTGATGGGCCTGTATCAGTTTTTAAAACGCCTTCCCAAACTCCATTTTTATTTTTTTCAATTGGCGTAAAGATAGAAACATTACCGTATGCATCTGGATTATTTGCTGAAGCCCCATCTATCTTTTTACGCTTTGGAAACTCAGGTAATGTACCCTTTCCATGTCTATTTGAAATCACACCATAAGGAACTCGTGGTTCAACTTTTAAGATTTCAACTTTTAAGATATCCCCAGGCATTGCACCATCAATTGCTATTGGACCTGTGATGATGTGTGGACCATCTTTATGAAAATCATGCTTTAAATTGGAGCGCGTAATTAATTTTGCTTCATCTAGAACATTTTCAGATTCAACCCCATGCGATGAAAAATACTTTTCAGCATCTCTCCCTTGATCTTCAAGCAATCCTTCATGTGAAACAGTATCAAAGGTCACTGTACTTTCCGATGGAACTGTTAATACTGGTTTAGCATTCTTATTTGGTAAATAGCCCCATGTAATTGTTTTTAATGTACTTGGAACATAATAATTCCCTTGATATTCACCTTGTTTTAATAACATTGGCTTATTTTCTAGTTGTTTTAAAACCTGAAAGTCATCAGCAAAAGTGAAAGATGAAAGTGCTAAAAGACCAGATGTGACAGCTATAGATAATGCTAAACGCGTTGGCATATGTAAATTTCCCTAATTTAATTACATAACGCTAAAAGCAAATTTAATGCCATTTTAAGTTAATATTCACGTTTTAATAAAGTTATACCTAGTCGCTCTATTAGTCAGCTTCTTAATACAATACTGGGTATGCATTTATAAAATATTTAAATAACATTATCTTTTTTTAAAACGAGAATCCATCACAAGCCTTGGCTATGCATTCCCTCTCAACAATTTATAAAGAAGAAATTTCTCTCACCTCTTCCACCAGCATTAACTCACACGCCCCATTCCCTGTGTCTGTCCGACTCAGTGAACTGCGCCATGTCCAACCATCAGTCGATTTAACTTCAACCAGTTGCCCTTTTAAATAAACCATGTCATCCACATCAATATCTGCAAGCTTTTGTGCAACAACTTTATTGGCTGGGATCAAATGCGTATTGGCACTACTCGACGCAATGTCATTTAGAGGAATGGGTGGATTGTTCTCATAACGCCAATAATACCAACGATTACTTTGTGTAATGGATAGTTGCTTGTAGACTTCAGGTTTCGCCATCTCGTTCCAACCCAAAGCAAAATCAACAGGACTCAGCTCTGCTTCACGGCCCATCCTATAGTTTTCACGCGACAACACACGAAACTCTCCTACATATGGTTCTAAGGAAGTAATCGTGTAGCCTTCAACTTGCTGTACATTTTCAGTCGGTGAATATAACTCTAAACTTCTGCTTCCTGGCTCAGGTTTAAGCCAATATGTCCACAGCGCAAATGCCACAGCCAAAATAAGCAGCAGCTTAAAATAACCATTCATTCCCTTATCCTTATATTTTTATAGCCATACAGCGTTCAACTCCCCCAACAGTCATGAATCACAATATTTGACATCTTGTGCCATTGGAGTGAAATCTCATAATGCTAAACTGCGACGCATTAGTACTTTGACGTGCATCAATTTTAAGACCCTGTCCTTAAATATAAAAGCGCCAAGTCAATCTAAATCGACTCGTACAACTGGAAAAACGGAATACTCTCATGGCGAATAAATTTGAATTCAACATTCGTGTCTATATTGAAGATACTGATGCAGGTGGCATTGTTTACCACGCCAATCATATTCGCTTTATGGAGCGTACCCGTACTGAGTGGTTACGTGCTTCTGGTGTAGATCATTACTGGCATCAAAAAGACTATAACTTCGTTGTACACAAAATTAATGTGAAATATTCACGTCCAATTTTAATGGATGATTTAATTACTGTTACAGCAAGTGTTGTTTCGTGTAAGGCTACGTCATTTGTGTTGCAACAAAATATTTATCGTGGTGAAATCATGCTTGCATCTGGTGAGGTCGAATTGGCATGTATCAGTTCAGAAATGAAACCACGTCGACTTCCCGATGAAATCCGCGAACTGATTCTAAAAGAATTAGGACAAGACTAAAAAAATTATTGGCACATGTAGTAACTATGGCAACTCAACTCGAATCATCTCTTCAAGTTTCAGATCTAATATTACAAGCAAGCCCAGTCGTACAACTGGTAATGCTGGCTTTACTTTTGGCCTCGCTGTTTAGCTGGTATCTGATTGCCAAGTTACACATGAGTTATAAAAAAGCACAGGCAGACGATGACCATTTTCAAAAAATCTTTTGGTCGGGTGCTGAACTGAATACGCTATATAACAATGCGCAACTTAATTCCAAACGTGTCGGCCTTGAGGATATTTTTTATCAAGGTTTAGGCGAGTTTTTAAAACTAAAAAAACGCAATGCTGCTCCAGCACAAACCATTGAAGGCACAGAACGTATTTTACGCGTCGGTCTAAGTCGTGACCAAAGCCAACTTGAACAAGGCTTAGGTGCTTTGGCCAGCATTGGTTCTGTGGCCCCGTATGTTGGCTTATTTGGTACCGTTTGGGGCATCATGAATGCATTCATCGGTTTAGCAGACGTAGATCAAGTCACCCTTGCAACGGTTGCACCTGGTATTGCTGAAGCCCTCATTGCTACAGCGATTGGTTTATTTGCAGCGATTCCTGCAGTATTGGCATTTAACCATTACACAGGAAAAGGCGAAACGGTTTACTCCGATCGTGCTTTATTTGCAGAAGAAATGGTTGCGTTATTACAACGTCAGTCTTTGGGTGAAACTAAGGAACATGACTAATGGCAATTCAACGTTCAGGACGCTTCGAGCGCATTAAGAAACCACTAAAAAGTGAGATGAACGTCGTCCCATATATTGACGTCATGCTCGTATTATTAGTGATTTTTATGGTCACCGCACCCATGATTACCAGCGGCATCAATGTCGATCTTCCTCAGGCCAATGGCAACCCCATTGAATCAAAAGATGCACCTGCAATGGTCAGCTTAGATAAAGAAGGTCGCTATTTCCTTAAATATAAAACACACAGTTCAGCTGAACCTTTGGCTTTATCTGAATTGACGTCTATTTTAAGTGAAGCACAGCAACAAGCTCAGGCTGAAAATAAAACTTTAACCGTTGTTGTGGAAGGTGAACAGTCGCGCTCTTATGGCGAAGTCATGTCGCTCATGAACAGTCTACAAGAAGCGGGTCTCAGCCAAGTTGGATTACTCACAGAGCCATTAAAGTAATTTATGAAAGATTTTAAAAAGCCACCTTTTAAACAAAAAGCTATCGCGCTTGGATTTACCTTTGGTATCCATGTGATTGCTGTTGTTGGCTTACTTTATCTTGGTATGAGTAAACCACCAGAGCCACCGAAGCAAATTAGAACTGTGCTCATCAAACCTGAGGACTTAAAGCCTGTTACGCTTGAAGAAACAGAGTTTACGGAAACAGCACATGAAAATGTCGCCAAAGAAATCACACAAACTGCCCCGCCCGCTGTAGAGCCTGCACCTGTTATCCCAACAGCACCACCTATAGCACCCGTTGTGCCAAAAGTCGACGCTCAAAAAGCAGCAGCGGATGCCAAAGCCGCTGAAGCGGCAGCGCGTAAAGCTGAATTACAGCAGCAGATTCAGGCACGTGCAAAGGCTGAAGCTGAAAAATTACAAGCTCAGCAAGAACGTGCTGCTGCCCGTGCAGCGGAGCAAGCTAAAAATGCAGAGAAAGCCAAAACAGATGAAGCGGCGAAAGCCGAAGCAGACGCCAAACGCCGAGCAAACTTAGAAGCATTGAAAAAAGCAGAGGCAGTGCAAAAAGCGAAGCTTGACGCACAAAAGAAAGCCGATCTCGCTAAAAAGCAGCAACAAATTACTGATGCCAATAAAGCTAAAGTTGCGGCTGATGCAAAACGTAAAGCCGATGCGGACAAAGCGAAAGCCGCCGCTGATGCGAAAGCTAAAGCAGATGCCGATAAAGCCAAGGCAAATGCCGATGCAAAAGCTAAAGCAAATGCTGCTAAAAACAAAGCTGATGCTGATGCGAAACGTAAAGCTGATGCTGATAAAGCTAAGGCACATGCTGATGCAAAAGCCAAAGCTGATTCCGAAAAAGCCAAGGCTGCCGCTGATGCAAAACGTAAAGCTGATGCTGAAGCGAAAGAGCGTGCGGCTGAAGAAGCACGTGCTTCATCTGCAAAACAAGCTGCCGAAGAAGCCGCACAAAAGAAAGCAGAAGCAAAGCAAATTGCTTCAACGGCAAAGCGCGACTTTGAAAATAAAATTAAGCGTGCTTGGGATACCCCAGCAGGTTCAACGGGTAAAACCGCGACTGCACGTGTCACGCTTTCAGATAGTGGCGCTGTACGTTCTGTGATCGTAAGCTCCAGTGACCCTGACATGAAAGCCAGCGTTGAAGCAGCTGTTCGTTCTGCGGCACCCTATCCAATGCCTTCAGATCCAGAAGCACGCCGGCAAGCACAAAGCTTTACCTCATCCTTTACTGCGAAATAACTCAAATCCCTCTGAACAGCCAGGGGGATTTTTCCAGCTATATTCACAGTATTTTTAAGTACGTTTAATCTGTTTTAGCTTTCAATAACAACCATTACAACATCTTTAATTTCAGTCGATATTTCACTCCATACAAGCGAGTCGCTACTGGCCCTTATCACACAGATCTACCTACGCGTTTTTGTATTTACGCTTAAACTACTTAATTCTTACTCATTTTTCACAGTGTTATAACAGATCAGTTATAATTTCATGCTTTTAATATTAGAAAATCATGCCATTATGTAGAACAATTAAACCCACAATAAAAGCCGTTTGTTTGAGTAAATAACGAATGATGGAAATGACGCGTAAACACCTTCTTAGCCTAGCCATTTTAACTGCTTTCAGCCCAGTCTTAGTGACTCAAGCGCATGCTCAGCTTCATTTAGAAATTGCAAAAGCACCTGAAGAAGCGCCTAAAATTGCAATCGTACCTTTTAGCAATGACAGTAGCCTCTATCCCATTATTGAAACGGATTTAAACCGCTCAGGGAAATTTACCAGCGCATCAAAAAATTTACCTGCAACGGCCAGCATGAATAATCCGAACGCAGCCAACTGGCAAGCAGCAGGTGTTCCATATGTCGTTACAGGAACAGTAAAAACCACTGAAAATGGTAGCTACGAGGTTCATTACCAACTGTATGATGTCCAAAAACAACAATATCTTTTAAATGAATTATTAACTGTTCCAGCATCACGCGTTCGCTCCGCTGCACACATGATTAGTGATGCTATTTATCAAGCATTAACTGGTATTCCTGGGGACTTTAGCGGTCGTATTGCTTATGTGCTACGTAATCCTGCTACACCAGAGCAACGCTATACACTACAAATCGCGGATACTGATGGTGAACAACCGCGCACAATTTTAACGTCACGCGACCCCATTTTATCACCTGCTTGGACACCAGATGCCAAGAAAATCGCTTATGTGTCATTTGAAACCAAACGCCCCGCAATTTATGTCCAAGACCTTTCCACAGGTGCTCGCGAAAAGCTTGCTAGCTTCCGGGGTCTAAATGGCGCGCCAAGCTTCTCTCCAGACGGGAAAAGTATGCTGTTCACCGCTTCTATGCATGGCAACCCGGAAATCTATCAAATGAACTTGGAAACCCGTCAGCTGCAACGTATGACCAACGACAGTGCCATTGATACTGAAGCGCGTTATGCACCAGATGGTAAGTCATTTATCTTTACTTCTGACCGTGGTGGTTCTGCACAAATTTACCGTTATGACTTGGCAAATAGTAGTTATAACCGCCTGACCTTCCGTGGCGCATTCAATGCACGTGGTACGCTCAGTGCCGATGGCAAAAAGCTGGCACTGGTTCACCGTCCAAGTGGTAGTAACTATAAAGTCGCTATTGAAGATTTAAACTCAAGTGTCACCAATATTTTAACGCCAACCAGTTTGGATGAATCACCAAGTTTCTCGCCAAATGGGCAGATGGTGGTCTATGCAACGCGTGAAGGTTCACGTGGTTTGTTGTCGATCATGTCACTGGATGGCCGTTTCCGTATGAATTTACCAAGTGAACAAGGTGAAGTCCGTGAACCCGCTTGGGCACCCAAATAACTTTTTTAATGACTAGTCATTTAATAATCATCAATTTTCATGGAGATGAAGAATGAAATCGATCAAACTTTTAGCCCTTCCAATCTTAGCGACTGCTCTTGTAGTTACAGGATGTGCGAGCCGCAAACCCGCTGCGACAATTGAAGCGGGTCAAAACCCAAATGGTTCAACCACAGTCAATACTCAAGGTCTAAGTGAAGATGCTGCTTTAAATGCACAAAATCTTGCAGGTGCATCGGCAAAAGGCGTAACTGAAGCCAACAAAGCATTTTTAGCAAAACGCGTTGTGCATTTTGACTATGACAGTAGCGACCTCAGCAATGATGATTACCAAACGCTACAAGCTCATGCGCAGTTCTTAATGGCAAATGCAAATTCGCGTGTGGCGTTAACAGGTCATACCGATGAGCGCGGTACACGTGAATACAATATGGCATTGGGTGAGCGCCGTGCCAAGGCGGTTGAAAGTTTCTTAATCACCACAGGTGTGAGTCCAAACCAACTTGAAGCAGTTAGTTACGGTAAAGAAATGCCAATCAATGCAGGCCATGACGAAAATGCATGGAAAGAAAACCGTCGCGTAGAAATTAACTACGAAGCAGTTCCACCACTTTTAAAATAATGCTGGTATTACAACTGAAATAAAAAAAGCGCTCCTTTCGATGAGCGCTTTTTTTATGACTTAAACTTGTACAGGCTTGGGATTTTCATCAGATTCTTCAGCATGTTGCATAGATTCAATCATGTCATGTTTATTGAACTTTTTATACTCAGCTTTTGCTTCGTAGTCTTTCCACGCTTTTTTCACGCTATCGTCTGAAATATCATCTAAGTTAATCCCTTCGCTCGGCGTTGGAGTCGCATCAAATTTTTGCGTTGTCATTGTTGTGCTCCTATTTTTACCTGATATTCCTTCCATCAACATAGCACTTTCCACAAGACTTGCAAGGGTAAAATCGCAGCAAATAGTCGAGTTTAATTGTTCTTTTGTCTCGTTCTCGACTAAAATATAGCGCAATGTTGATTTTGTTACGTATTCAAGTTTTAGTGGAGTCCTCCCCCTTATGTCATATCTCAATCTGTCCCAATTTTTAGAACAACAAATGGGAAATCTTACGCCTGAATTGGCACAAGTGATTAGCACCATTGCAGATACTTGCCAAACCATCGATCAAGCTTTACAAAAAGGCGCTTTAGCAGGTGTTTTAGGTAGCGCACAGCATGAAAACGTGCAAGGTGAAGAACAGAAAAAACTGGATGTGATTTCAAATGATTATTTGATTGATGCTCTAAAAGTTCACCCACAAGTTGGTGGCTTAGCGTCTGAAGAATTGGATGAATTCACGCCAGCTCAAGAAAATGGCAAATATTTAGTTTTATTTGACCCACTTGATGGTTCAAGCAACATCGACATCAATATGTGTGTGGGTACTATTTTCTCAATCTTGCCTGCAAAAAATGCAGTGACACAAGCTGAAGACTTTATGCAAGCAGGCAACCAGCAAGTTGCTGCGGGTTATGTACTTTATGGCCCATCAACCATGTTGGCACTAACAGTCGGCGCAGGTACGGTGTTCTTTACCTTTGACCCAGAAACTCAACAATTCTTGCTCACCTCTGAAAATATTCAAGTGGCAGTAGATACCAAAGAATATGCCATTAACTCATCAAACCAACGCCACTGGGAAAACCCAGTAAAACGTTATATTGAAGAACTTCTCGCAGGTAAAACAGGTCCACGTGAGAAAGACTTCAATATGCGTTGGGTTGCATGTATGGTGGGCGACATTCACCGTATTCTTTGCCGTAGCGGGATTTTCATGTATCCATACGACCTCAAAGATCCGAAAAAAGCAGGTCGCCTGCGTTTAATGTATGAAGCAAATCCAATGAGTATGCTAATTGAACAAGCTGGCGGTGCATCTACAACGGGTCGCGTTCGTATTTTAGACATCCAACCAACTGACCTACACCAACGTGTCCCTGTGATTATTGGTTCTAAAAACGAAGTCGATTTAGTGACTGGCTACCACAACTAATTTTTTTAAATGCGCATAGCCATCTGACGCGTTATGCGCATGAGTCTCCTCCATGTCGATTATTTTCCTTGAATCAAAAGACAACCCAAAGATTAAACATCTCCGCGGTTTAATAGAGCAAAGTAGCTACCGTAAAAAGCAAGGTCAAACTGTGCTTGAAGGGACACACTTAGGCTTAGCTTGGGTTGAAAAAAAGAAGAAACTCAATTCTATTTTCACCACTGAAAATGCACTCGAACACCCTGATATTTGCGATATTTTAGATGAATATGAAGGTGCTGTTTTTGTTATTGCTGAAAGCCTATATCGTGACTTAAGCACATTGGGGACTACTTTGCCTTTCTTGGCAGTTGTAGACTTACCAAGTTCAAGCCAAAGTGTAGACTTTAGCTTGGATACTTTGATTTTGGAAAACATTCAAGATCCAGGCAATGTAGGTACACTACTCCGCTCTGCTGCTGCAGCGGGTATTAAGCAAGTTATTTGTACCAAAGGTTCTGCTGCACTCTGGTCACCACGTGTATTACGCGCAGGCATGGGTGCACACTTCTCACTCAACACCTATGAAAACGTTGCCATCGAAGATGTACTCGAACGCTTTGAAATTCCAGTGTATGTGACCAGCTCACATCAGGCTGAAAGTTTATATCAAAAAGATTTAACACAAGCTTGTGTCTGGATCTTAGGCAATGAAGGCCAAGGAGTTTCTGACTTTGCTTTGGCACATGCTCAAGCACTGAGCATACCGCAGCCCGGTGGCCAAGAATCTCTCAATGTCGCTATTGCGGGTTCAATCTGCTTTTTTGAAATGGTGCGTCAACGACTTTAAAATCGTTAAGTTATATTAACTAAAGTCGGCTCAGCAGAAAAAATAGATTACACTAGAAAAAATAATTACTTGTGTTGTCAACCAAACCATTATTTCCAACGTTATAGGCACATGATTGAGGAAATAATGGTGGGTATCCGATGACAGGATTTTCCATCTCTATGGATTTAGCACCCAAACAGTCTAAAACGCAAGATTGTAGTACTCTTAAGAGTACCGCTGAGTCTCGCCTAAAAAACTTCATGCAAGAAGTGACTGGTCGTGCGTTAGTAATGATGGAAAGTGCCACCCAAAACCAGCAGGGTATCGCCATGGATTTGGTGCAAGAAGCCTTTATTTCATTACATAAATCTTATTCTGATCGATCTACGGAAGAATGGTATCCACTGTTCTATACCATTTTAACCAACAAATTACAGGATTGGCGTCGTAAAGAAGCACGTCGAGCACAACCCTTTTCTTTCTTTAAAAAAGTCAGTCTTGATGATGACGATTTTGAAGTCAATGAGGTGGTCGATGAAAGAGCGCTGAATCCTTCAGACTTTTTAAGTCAAGCTGTCACTGCGGATGAAATTCAAGAAGCCATTGCTGGTCTTCCTGTTCGTCAGCAGCAAGCATTTATGTTACGTGCATGGGAAGGTTTTGATACTGCAACCACTGCACAAATCATGAATTGCTCTGAAGGCAGCGTTAAAACTCATTACCACCGTGCGATTCAAGGCTTACGCAATGCTCTCGCACATTTGAATCCACATCTAGGAGGATCATCCGAATGAAAGATGATTTCTTAAAGCAAGTAACCTCCAAACTTGATGGGCTCGCGCAACACCACAAAAACAAACCCGTGGTGATGCAACATGTTCTTGATGACATTCAAGATCAAAAGTCCTCACGTTATGGCCTTTGGAAAATGTCAGGTTTTGCTTTAGCTGCGGCTATTGCTGGCTTTGTCGTACTTCCGAACTCTATAACCCTTGATGAAAAGCCACATAACCAAGTGGTTTCGACTCCTAAACTTTCACCTCAAATGGTTGAAGATTTAGAAATGTTATTGGTTTTAGGTGAGGACACTGTTCCACATGGCAGCTAAACGTGTCGCTTTCGCACTTTGCACGCTAGGTTTTTTACAAACCAGTTTTGCAGGTTTTGATCGTTTTTGGATTTTTTCCAAAGATGCAGATACCCAAGTGTCTGAAACATGGGAATCGTTGTCTGAAGAAGAACAGCGTGCGTTGATTCAGCGTTACCAGTCACTAAAAGAACTCCCCGATGCGCAAAGTGCAGCCCTGCAACAACGTATGGACTGGTTTACTCAGTTACCTGAACAAGAAAAGCAAAAAATGCGTGATACTTGGCAACAGATGAGCACCCAAGAACGACGTGATTTACGGGTGCGTATGCAAAAAGCAGATGCAGATGAACGTGTGAATATTCGAAATGAATATATCAATAAATACATCAATAGCAACACTGCTGCACATTGAGATGCCTAGTTGAATACAAATACTTTAGAAACATCCATAAAAAATGCCTCATGTGAGGCATTTTTTATGCTTACATTTATATTTCTCGTCGTTGTCTAAACCATGCTAATGACAATAATCCAAGCACCCCAAGGCCACCCATTGAGCCACCACCACCGCCACTCGCTTCCGTATTGGTATTTTTAGCGGTGTTCGTAAAATACATCATCGCAGATTTAGACTCTTCAGCCTCTGCATCATAGATCACATATTCAATTTCATAAGGGAATGGACTGAAATTATTGCGGACTTCAACTTCAATATTCCCACCATAACATACATATTTTTCAAATTCTCCCGGACAAGAACCTGTACGTTCTGGCTTAATATTAATGCCTGCATCCTGACGCACGATACGAATAGCAAGATCCTTTCCATTCGCATCACGGTGAAATGCTGGACGCTGATGTTCTGCCGCGACTGTACTAATCGGCCCATCACCATCATCACTATCATTTGCAAGTGGATTTATATTGAGTTTTAAAGTGCCACCATAATTCAGGGTGTATTCATCCGTTTTGGCAATCGGTTGTATATTGCTAAACTCCGCTTTTAAAATCCCCGAAGAGCTTGCCTGCGTAGTCTTACTCTTCACACTATATTGGCAATAGACATATTCCGTGCTGGTCGTAGGCTTACCATCGGTGCGGTAAATCATGATTTGTTTTAAATCATCCTTCCACTCACAGCGTAAAGTTGGATCCGCTCTGAGTTTTGAGGTATCTAGCACACCATCTTTGGCGCTGAGCACACCTACACCTAAGACCTGAGTTTCCGTAATGGTATAATTCTCAGTGTTCATTTCTTTTAAAGCTGACGTTCCATCAACAGTGTTGACCACAGACTCATCTTGCAAGACAAACTGGAAGGGATCGACATAAATCGCTCGGTACTTTTGATGTAGTTTAGTTGCCGCTAAAAGCTCTTTATAACGCTTTAACTCTTCATTAAACTCGATTAAAAAGTCTGGTTTGGTGTTTTTATTGGCGATTAATCCTTCCAATTCCTTAATATTATTCTCATACGCCTGAAGACGTTCAGCCTGCGAGCTATTTTTCAAATCAGCAATATCAGCTGCAGCTAAACGACGTAACTCAACCGATCCAATATCACAGCTGTTGGCTTCCGCAGGTGCTAACATCAATGTTCCATCGACGATACGGTCTAGACCACGCTGATCACTATCATTACAGCTCAATTTGCTGTTGGTATCGAGTAAATCAACTCCACCACTATTCACTTTCGGGAAATACATTGGGCGGAATAAATTATATTTTGATGGCGAAGTTAAGGAACTGAGTAGACTTCCTATAGCCACATTTTTCACATCAATATTAGTATCTGTCGTACCATCGAGTATTCGTGCACTTGCTGCCAGTTCACACTGACTGGTCACCGTATCAAACGCATTGTAACCTGCTGTCACACCTGCATCATATTTGTCGGATAGTGTCTGAGAACCGACATAGCGGCATGATGTGTTTCCATTATATGCAAGTACATTGTAATACAATGACTTCGTACCGAAATCGTCATAATCCAAAACGCTCGCTGCACTGTTTTCTACAATAGTGTTATTTGACAATAAGAAATTACTTTCAAGACTCAGATTATGCTCTCGGGTATTGACGGCATAAATAATGCTTCCATTTGTCGAATTTACTGTATTTTTTGCGATCGTATTATTCGCCATAGCAACTTTTGGGTTACCACAAAAATCGAATGTATTTAGATTCGATATCTGACCATTCGAAATAATACTATTTGCACTAAACTCTATATTGGTTTTTACATCCAAGAGACCCGCATAACATTGCATTGCAAGAACACTACCCACAGTCGCTTGGTTGCCTTGTAATACACTATTATTTACAGTCACCTGATGCTCACCAGGACCAACGAGATAGAGTGCTCCACCTTTTTTATCGGACTTTGAGTTTAGAATTTGTGCATTATTTAAGGTTAATGCTCCACCGACCAATAAAGCACCGCCTTCATCTGCCGAATAACCATTTTCTAAAATCACATTCTCTAGCGTCAAACTGGTCTTGGTAATGGTATTAAATAAACGTGACTTTCCACCCGCATCAATCCGTGAAGTCAACTCACCTAGCGCTGGATACTTAAAAGTGATGGGATTTTTTTCACGATCTAAATATGGGCTTTTCCCAAAAATCACCACTTTAGACTCGGGAACAATTTCCTTATTCAGTTTATACGTCCCAGCTTCTAACTGAATATAATCGGTTTGACCTGAACCGGTATTCCCAGCACTACAGCCACCATAAGCCTTGTTTAAGCTGGCTGTTTTGATTGCCTCACGGAGTGAACATTGATTCATGTTTACATTATCTTCATCTTCAAATGTGTTGACATGAATTGTTCTATCTTCTGCAGCCATTAATGTCATAGCAGTTATTACCATGACACCCAATAGTCCTTTTTTAAAGTGTTTCATGTTTGCCCTTTTCTTTTTATTTTCGACGCAGCAAAATTAAAGCAAATAACCCCAGTAAGCTCAGAATACCCGTGCTTCCCCCAGAGGTTTTAATTTTGTCACTTTCCATATGATTTTGCGGTTCTTGTACAATTTGTACATTCACTTCGACGAACGGAATATGCTCATCAAAACGTGTCGTGGTTGTGACCAGCTGTAACCTAAAAATATCAGCACCATGCCATGCTCCATTTGGCGTGTAAGTAATATTTCCTAGTTCATCAATCGCCACTTTACCTTTCGATACCGTTTGAGTCTGCTGCACCCGCATACAACCCGGTTGCCACTCTTCACCATTTGGCGCTTTAGCCGATTTGAACAAGCTTGCACATTCGGTTTTGGACAGTAGATCACTATCTCCAAGCAGATCTGCAACAGAAAGTTTAGCTACTTGCCCCGCAATCAGATCTTCACCAATTAAGCTAATGGTCGTTGGGACCTCAATCTCGATTGCACCACGATCACAAAAGGTATTGTTCGTATTTCGATTCACACCACGTTGATCTGAATTTTCACAGCCAATTAAAGAATCCGTTGTGTTTACAACCACTTTACCCTTGTTCACAATTGGGGAATCTAACCAATGCGTCTGACTCATTAAAATGCGTGGACGGATATAGCCTAAAAATTTTTGGTTGGGAACAATATAAGGACACAATAAACTGTCAGCATCTGCAGACATGGTTTTACACTCACCCACCACATCACTGCCTGCAATCAAAGCGCCAGACCAAAACTCATTCGGATAATAGCTCGCACCACTGCCACAGTCACTTTGTGTGACTAAGTTGTTCTGAAGAACTGCTTTACTTAAATCTCCAGCACAGTTTTGTGTGATGGTATTTTCAGCATTCCCTAAAACGATACTGTTGGCCAGATAAGCCAAGTTTGTAGATGGATTGAAATAAATCCCTTTACTGTTTCCCACCACCGTTAAGTTATTCAAAGCCATGCCATCTCGTACATTGACGACATAACCTATATTTTTCACAAAGGTACTACTGACCAGACGTGATGCTAAACTGGATAAGGTTGTATCTTCTTTAACAGCTGCATTATTGACAGAGTAAATATTGGCACTGCTTGCATCTGTTGTTTTATTTTCTTTGAAAACTGAATTATAAATCCGAAAAGAAGGCGCGTCCCCATACAAAATAGCACCTTGTGCCGCTTGGTTTTGCTCAACCAGAGTAGAGCGAATTTCAACTAGACTACGACTGGTACCATCTTCGAGCAAGGTTGCGACATTGTAAATCGCCCCCCCTTGCCCTGCAAAACCACCTGTTAATTTGACGTATTCAAGACCTAAATATTCATTGTTATAAATTAAACCACCTTGATTCACACCGCAGTCTTTCGCACAGCCCTGTAGAGTAACCTCTTTTACTAACACACGAATTAAAGCATTCTCAGCATTATCAACCCTTAATAAATTGTCAGAACCATTCATTTTTAAGATGGCATTACTTAAACCCTGAACAGTTTCTTCCCCCACAGAACTGTCATAACTTGTTCTGAGTGTTAAATCTTTTTTGATCGCAAGATGGGTATTTAGCAAATAGGTTTTATTTTTCTCAAGCATGACGGTGGAAATCGCATCTTTGCCCCCGCAGCCATAATAACCCGCCTCAGGCATGCCTTGATTAATATAGTCGATAGCTTCGCGAAGTGAACATTCCGTGTCATTTTTGACAATATCGTCAGTGATGGTCACCTTAATATTGTCCGAATAGGCATGACTCGCCACCAATAGCGTAGCTACACCTATGCTCTTCTTGAGCATAACGATCTCCTTGCTTTTATTTTATCTTTTCTTTTTATTCTTAGATTGCAAAATCCCTGCAATATCTAACAATTTTTCGTACTCTGTCACAGCTCGGACAATTTCTCAAGTAATATTATGATTTACCGATATTCGTCAATTAGCGCATAAATTTGTCTGAGGTTTGCATTACTCAGTTTGGTTTTCTCACCTTTTAACAGTTGAATCAGTTGTTCTAAACTTTGCAATAACACCGAGGTTTGATGTGGCCCATGCGCGAGCAAATAATCAATAATCTGTTGATCGATATGAATCCCACGACGCGATAAAACCGACATCACCAATGTAGAACGATCGGCATACAAACTTCCGTTTGGTACTTTCACACTTACAGCCTGCGTCAGGCGAGATTGTAAATCGGGTAGTTCAAGTTTTAATTCAATCGGTGCAACACGAGAAGAGAACACCAACTGGCCACCTTCTTCATTGTTGTAGTTGATCAGGTGAAAAACCGCTTTCTGCCAATGCGGCACACCGCTTATGGCTTCGATGTCATCTAAAGCGACAAGGTCAAAACGCTCTAAAGAAGTAATTGCTTCTGTTGGTGCATCCAGCAACTCAAGTAATGAAACCTGAATCGCTGATTTCCCCACATCTAAATAAGAATCACAAATTGCTGAAAGCAAATGACTTTTCCCAGAACCCGCACCACCATACACATAAAAACGATTCATTAAACCTGCATGTAACTGACGAATCGCATCGATAACAGGCCCCCATCCCGGCCCAGAAAAATCACTGATTCGAGCATCGAGTTGGGGTTCAATATCTAGTTGCAATTGACGCATGCTGGTTTGTGTATCCTAAAGTTCTTTATGGTCTATCTGATCAATCTTACTTGAATTTTCAGATGCTTGCTGAGCTTTTACCGCTTGATTTTTTAGTTCAATATCGACATCGACCTGATCAGTTTCAATCGTAATTGAACTCGCGGATGAATCTTGCACAACAAAAGTAGGGGTACTATACATTGGACTATTTTCATAAAACTCACGTGCATGCCTTAATAAGACAACAATCACGGCAGCCACAGGCAACGCAATCAACATGCCTAAAATACCGCCCAATTGTGCACCAGCCAGTACCGCAAATACCACAGCAACTGGAGACAAGCCAATTTTATCGCCCAACAAGAACGGTTGTAGGATATAGCCTTCCACTGCCTGACCAATCATAAAGACCACGCCAACCAAGAGTAATTGCATCCAATCAATACCAAACTGGAACAAACTTGCAATCACTGCGGCAATAATCCCGACAGCAAAACCTAAGTACGGAATGATACTGCATAATCCAGCCACCATCCCAATAATCAAACCTACTTCAAGTCCAATCAACTGTAAGCCCATTGCATAGACCACGCCCAAGAGCACCATGACCAAGAACTGACCTTTGACAAATGCACCGAGTACACTATGACATTCTTTAACAATGACTAAAGTCTGTTCTTCATGTCGCCGTGGAATAAGACGACGAAAACTGTCCAGCATGCGATCCCAATCCAATAAGAAATAGAATGCAATAATCGGGATCAGCACAACCGTTCCACCAATCTGAATAAAGTTCAGTCCAGACTGAGCCAATTTGGCAATCATAGCCTGAATACTGTCAGCACTATAGTTGGTCTGTACATATTCCATAATCGCAGCTGAAATCTGATCAACATCTAATTCCATTGGGACCAGATTAAAACTGTCAGATAACCAAGGCAGGAATTTATAATTCGCCCAATGTATACCTGAAGGAATGCTGTTCTTTGCATACATCAGCTGTTCCCATATTAGTGGAACTAAATACCAAAATGCTAATGTAATGACAACGCCTATACCGATAAAAACAGCACTAATAGATAACCAACGTGGTAAGCCAATTTTATGTAGTTTATCGACCAGTGGACTAAATAGATATGCGACTAAAAATGCACCAATAAAAGGTAAAACAACAGGCTTAAGTAGATACAGCACCCAGAGTATGAGCGCGATTCCTGCCAAAATAAAAATACGTTTAAGTGTACGATCTTGCATGCAATCTCGCCTTTGTCAGATTTAATCGTTATTGAGAAAAATATTTTAGTAAAGATAACATTTTAGCGCAGAAATAACATATGTGTTTCGTATATTCAGGTATAATCGCCCCGCGAATGCGGAGACTTCATTATGAGCAACTCAACTTCTACCCCAAACACTGGTTTAAGCTACAAAGATGCAGGTGTCGACATTGAAGCGGGCGACGCGTTAGTCGATCGTATCAAATCTGTCGCGAAGCGTACTACTCGTCCTGAAGTGATGGGCGGATTAGGTGGCTTCGGTGCACTTTGTAAAATCCCTAAAGGTTATGAAGAACCTGTTCTCGTATCTGGCACAGACGGTGTTGGTACAAAATTACGTTTAGCATTGAACTTGAACCGTCATGACACGATTGGTCAAGACTTGGTTGCAATGTGTGTAAACGATCTTCTTGTATGTGGCGCTGAGCCATTATTCTTCCTTGACTACTATGCAACTGGCCATCTTAATGTAGATGTAGCTGCAAACGTAGTTACGGGTATCGGTACAGGCTGTGAACTTGCTGGTTGCGCACTGGTTGGTGGTGAAACTGCCGAAATGCCTGGCATGTATGAAGGCGAAGATTACGACTTGGCAGGTTTCTGTGTAGGTGTAGTTGAGCAAAGCAAAATTATTGATGGCTCTAAAGTCAAAGCGGGTGACGTTTTAATTGGTGTTGCATCAAGTGGTGCTCACTCAAACGGTTACTCTCTACTTCGTAAAATTTTAGACGTGAAAAACGTTGACTTGACGCAAATCGTTGATGGTCGTCCACTTGCTGATGTTGCAATGGAACCAACACGTATTTACGTGAAGCCTATTCTTCAACTTTTAAAAGAAGTTGATGTACACGCAATGGCGCACATTACTGGTGGTGGTTTACCAGGTAACTTACCACGCGTATTGCCGAATGGTGCTCAAGCTGTTGTGAATGAAGCATCTTGGGAATGGCCAGAATTGTTTAAACTTCTTCAACGTGAAGGTGGTGTTGAACAGTTTGAAATGTATCGCACATTCAACTGTGGCGTAGGCATGGTCTTAGTTGTCGATGCTGCTGATGCGGATAAAACAGTTGAACGACTCAATAACCTTGGTGAAAAAGCTTTCACTATGGGGCATATCGCAGACAATGCTGAGTCAGTTGAAGGCGCAGACGAAAAAATCCGTGTGGTATTCGCTTAATTCGTATGATTAAAATTGCTGTTCTGGTTTCAGGAAGTGGATCAAACCTTCAGGCCTTGATTGATGCCAATCTATCAGGGCAAATTGTGGGTGTGATTTCCAACAAACCTGAAGCCTATGCGCTACAGCGTGCTGAAAATGCAGGTATTGCGACAGCGGTCATTGAACACAAACAGTATCCTCATCGTGAAGCTTTTGATGATGTCATGCATCAGCAATTGCTCGATTGGGATGTGGATTTGGTGGTTCTTGCGGGCTTTATGCGTATTTTAAGTGAGAAATTTGTCAGTGCTTGGGAAGGGAAAATGATCAACATTCACCCTTCTCTTCTCCCGTATTACAAAGGTATGCATACCCATCAGCGCGTCTTGAATACTGGCGATCAACTGCATGGCTGTACCGTGCACTACGTGACGGCTGAGCTTGATGCAGGTCAAGCTTTGGCACAAGGTGTACTGAAAGTTGGTTCACATGATTGTGTGAACAGTTTGGCCCAACGTGTCCATACGCTTGAGCATATCATCTACCCGCAAGTGGTAGAGTGGATTTGTACACAAACGATTCAGCATACAGACCAAGGTGTTCTCTACCGCAATACACTGATGCACGAGCCAATTCAGTTTTGCAAATTTTAAAAATAAAAAACGCCTCCAAGGGGGCGTTTTTTTATGGCTACTGAAAAGTACTATTAAACATTTTCTTGAATCAGCGTCTTAATCAGAGTAACCGTTTCTTCTGGTCGCTCCAAAGGAAACATATGGCTTCCCTCAACGATTTGATAAGGAATGCCAAATTTCTTTTTCACTATTTGTGGAAACCCTGGACCAATAAAAGGACCTTCTTCAGCAATCATTAAATGCATCGGCACTTGTGGTTTGCCCTGAGGTAACCACCATAAAGAAGGATTGGTCCTGAAGATATGAACTTCATCCATTTTTGCAATCGTAAGTTCAACACCGCCACGGACACGATCTTCCGTTAAAGCATAGTCAATATAAGCTTGAAAGCAGTCTGGATCAAAGTCATTATAAAAGCCTTTTGGACGTAAAAGTTCAGCTGCTTGCTCACGGCTTTCCCAATGGTCACGACGCCGTAAAGATAGCGCTGCTGGAGACATAGTATCGACCATTTTTAACTTCAACATCTTCGCAAAATGTAATGCAAACGAGGCTTTGCCCATGATCAAAGGCGGGTCTATCATGATGACTTGTTGAAATAGCTCAGGACGCTGTAACGCCGCCTGAAACGTTAGCACTGATCCTAATGAATGTCCCAAACCAATCACTTTACGACCCTGTGCCTGACGAACAATACTGTCAATCACTTGCTGAGTTAAGCTTTTCCAATGGTTATCAATCGGGTAGTTTTTATCTGGCCCTAATAAAGGGACATAGATCACATCATACTGATCTGACAGTAAATCAAATAATTTCTGATAGACCTTAGAAGGCACGCCATTAGCGTGCGCAAAATGAATTAAAGGTTTCATTGGAGTTTCGTGGTCTGTTCAGATTGCATTTGATTTGAAAGTGAAGATGCAAAACCAGCTCCCATCGATGCACCTAAACGGCCTAATACAGCATCTAGTGGGCTATGTACCACGGTATAATCCATCGCTTTATCGGTATTTAGTTCACGTTTTAAAGTATGTAAATTACCAATACGATCCGCAATACCCAGCTTGACCGCCTGATCACCAGTCCAGAAAAGACCTGAGAAGAGTGCCGGATCATTCGACTTTAACTTTTTGCCACGACCTTGTTTCACAGCATTAATAAAATGCTCGTGTACATTATCAAGTACACCTTGAACATGTGCGCGCTGCGCAGGGTTAACAGGTTGTGTCATTGACAATAAAGCTTTGTTTTGACCAGAGGTCATGGTGCGGTCTTCAACACCCAGTTTTTGCATGAGGCCATTCACCCCATAGTTCGGCATAATCACACCGATTGAACCCACTAAACTCGATGGATTCACCAAGATTTCGTCAGCAGCAGATGCGATATAGTAAGCACCTGATGCACCTGTATCACCAATCACCGCATACAATTTTTTATCGCTATGTGCTTTTTTCAAATATTGAATTTCTTGCCAGATTTCATCCGACTGAACCGGAGAACCACCCGGTGAATTAATATTGAGCACCACCGCTTGGCTTTGTTTATTTTCAAAAGCTTTCTTTAATGACTTAATCGTGTCATCACTGTTTACGCTTTGCTCATCAGCGGCAATGGTACCCACAATATCAACTACAGCTATATGTTTAGATGCGGTTGCCTCCGTACCACTAGTCGAACAGCTCTTGGTCATGGCTATCAGAATAAACAAAAGGTAGGCAAAAGTTAGACATTTGAAAAAGATACCCCAGCGACGTGCACGACGTTGTTCTTCAACTGAAGCTAAAACTGCTTTCTCTAAAAGTTTCCATTCGTTTCCTGTCGGCTGTTCATGTACAGGCAGTTGTTTCGGCGTTTCATTTTCTGGTTTTGGTGGCCAATCGGACATATAACAATCCAAACTTGAATAAAATTGCCCTCATTATATACACTGATTTGTAGAAAACTGTCGAAACCGTTTATTTTAGCCTATAATATTTTATGTTTTCATCTACATGTACCATTGACTCTAAAGAATGACTAAAGCACAAGAGCAAAACTCGACTTATCGTTTACTGCGTTTTGTAAGCAAACAACCTATTAAATTTGCACGTTTTTTTGCTAAAGGTTTAGCAGGCTTAGTCAATCTTTTAAAAATCAGTAAAAACAATGATGCTCTCAGACTCAACTTAAAAATTGCGCTGCCTGAGCTGAGTGATGAGCGACGTGAAATGATTGCGAAGCAAGCAGTGCGTAATGAACTGACCACCTATTTTGAGTTTTTTAGTATTTGGGGTTCAAGTAATCAGAAAAACATTGAACGCATTCAAAAAGTGTATGGTGAGCATCTTATACATGAAGCACTTGCTGCTAAGAAAGGTTTAGTCTTAATCGTACCTCATTTTGGCACATGGGAAATCATGAACACCTATTTGGCTCAATTTACCGAAATGACCATTATGTACAAACCAGTCAAAGACCCCGGTGCTGACTTATTTGTTCGTGAGGCACGCAGCCGTGAAGGCGCTCAGCTTGTACCGACCGATGAATCAGGGGTGCGCCAAATTTTTAAGGCGCTCAAACAAGGGGGGACGACCGTAATTCTACCCGATCATACCCCAAAACAAGGCGGGGAAATGATTCCTTATTTTGGCTTTCCTTTGGCTTCAAGTAACCTGAGCGCCAAACTGATTCAAAAAACCAAAGCCAAGGCTCTATTACTTTATGCTATTCGTAATGACGAAGGCTTTGATATGTACATTGAAGAAATCAGCGAAAGTATTTATCAAGGTACAGCCAATGATGGCACCTTCGTCATTCACCAAGCCATTGAGGACTTGGTCCATCGTTATCCTGAGCATTATCATTGGACCTATAAGCGCTTTAAAGCCAACCCCAAACTTCGAGCACTGTATAACCTTCCCTTTAATGAGGCTGTGACGCGTTTAGAGCAACTGCGTATGGAACAACAGATTCAGTCGACTGCAACCACTGTCGAGTCTGACGTTGTGTCGTCAGTTCAATAATCCCTGTAGGCTGCACAATAAAACTGATACTGCCTTGCTCTACTGTTGTTAAGAGTGGGATATTTAAAGCTTTCAAACGAGTTTGCGTTACTGTACTTGGATGTCCATAACGGTTATTGAACCCTGCTGAGGCAATTGCTAATTTCGGTTGATAATGTTTTAAAAACGCATAGGCTGAACTATGTCGACTGCCATGATGCCCCAAGACCAATACATCAACTTTTAAGTCCGGATAATCCTGTAATAATTGAAACTCGGTTTGCCAGCCAGCATCGCCCATAATCAGAAAATACTGATAAGGCTGTACATCCTTCACCTGTATATAGACCACACAAGATAGCTCATTTTGCTGATACGGCACTTGTGCAAATTGATTGGCTTTCGGCGACAAAATTTTGATTTCTACTTTTTCAGACCAGTGCCAGATCTGACCTTGTTGGCAATAGTTAAAGTTTGACGTAGTTGCCACATCCAATTGCTGATTAGAGTAAACTTGATTGATCGATAACTCATTTTTTAATTTGGCATAACTTCCACTATGATCTTGATCCAAATGTGTAAGTATTAGCTGATCTAACTGGCTCACGCCTTGCTTCGATAAAAATGGCTGAATAATCTGCTTAGCAACACTAAACTTCGATTCATCATAGGAGCCACCAACATCAATCATGGCATGCTGTTGCCCATGTTGCATATACACCGCTTGTCCCTGACCGACATCCAGTACGATCAACTCAAAAGGACGGTTTTGGCTACTGAACCCCAACAAAGGAATCAAACCTAGCACCAGCCATGATTTTGGTAGACTCGGTTTGGGCATAAAAACAATGATTGAGAGCACAATCAGTAAAATGACTTGCCAAGTATTGAGCGCAATCGGGTACAACTTAATCGGTAGTAGCGCATCCAATCCATTGAGTATGCCCAATAAAAATACCAGCACCCAATCTGCCAACTGAAACAAAAGGCTGCTCAGCGGTTCGAAAAGATAAAAAGTAAATGCTGCCAAAACCTCCAGTGGTACAACCAGTAAACTGATCAGTGGAATAGCGACAAGGTTACTGATTGGGCTCACCCATGAGACTTGCTTGAAGAAAATAATCACCAAAGGCATCAAAGCCACAAATATTTTCCACTGCGACTCAACCAAAAGTTTTAGGCTAAAAACGAGTTTTTTCTGCCAAGACTGCGGGCGAGTTAAATCGAGCCGAATAGTGGTTTGATAAATGCGTAAAAGCACAAAGCACGCACCATAGGACAACCAAAAGGCCGCTGATAGAATTGAAAAAGGATCAAACAGTAAAAGGAGGGATGCACTCAATAAGAGTAACGTCAAAGCTGAAATTTTCTGCCTGAGCCAAATCAACACACTTAAGCAAAAACAACTGAGTAAAGTACGGAGTGCAGGAATCTCAAAACCGACAAAGGCACAATACAGCAATACGCAGCAACAAAATGGCAGTAACAATGCATAAGGTCGTGGGATTTTTAGAAAAATCTGTGGCCAATAACGATTCAGCACCTTTTGTAACAGCCAACACAGCATCACGGCAAAGATCAGCACATGTGGCCCAGAAATCGCTAATAAATGGCTAATGCCAAAGCGTTGAAAAAGTGCTGTCGTCTCCTTATCTAAGAAACTTTCATCCCCAGTCAGGAGTGCTAGAATTAAGCCCTTATGGCTTAAGGGCTGGCTATAAATAAAATGACGAATGTTTAATCGCTGATGTTCTATACCCAGTTGAATTTTATTGAGTACACCCTGCTGTTTTCTTAAATAATTGGTATAGCCTAATGCAGAAATTTCTGACTCAGACAAGGGGTGTATGTGCTTGAGTTTGAAACCAGACATGAGATTACGTTGCAGATACCACTGCTCAACATCGAATACACCTTGCACCGCATAACTATGCGCAGGACGTATTTCCCCTCTCAGTCGGTAGTATTTCCCAAGTTCCAAGACCGCTTGCTCATCCGATATTCGTTTTTGAAAACCCAGCCACTGCACTGGTTGCACATGTCGGTTCAAGACCTGTATTTCTTGCTGAATAGTCTCAGCACCCAGTTGGTTAATTTTTGCTATATAAACAATGACTTCAGCATCTTCAACTTTTGTTTCTTTATAGGCTAGACGCTGTTGCAAAGCTGATTGTGCATAATGATATCCCGTAGTTAAAAACAACATGGAATAAATCAATCCACATATAAACTGTAAAATAAGGGCGTGTTTGTGCTTAAAGAGAAAAAACTGTAACGGCAAAAGTACAATGACCAAAATCAGCGCTGGGTAAAAAAGGTGATTTAGAATAGGGACGGTCTGCCCCATCAATGCAATTCCTACAATCCAAGCAGCAGCATATAAAAGCTTCATTCTTTTATTCAATTATTTTTTTTATTGGCGCCATAATAAAGCCCACCGAAGTGGGCTTCAATAGATAGTGGCTTTATCTCATATTTTTATCGGCACTCAGCCTAGTCATTGACCCAAAGACCATCTTGCATATGCAAAATAGAATCGGCGGACTGAGCCAGTTGTTCATCATGCGTCACGATCAACATCGCCATATTGAACTCCTGACGTAAATCCATCAGCAGTTCAAAAATTTTGCTTGCTGTTTTCCGATCCAAGTTGCCTGTCGGTTCATCTGCCATCATTAATGCTGGCTTGGCCACCAATGCACGCGCCAATGCAACACGTTGACGTTCCCCACCCGAAAGCTCACCCGGTTTATGGGTTAAACGATGCGTCAATCCTACACGTTCGAGTAAATATTCGGCTTGCTTTTGTACATCTTTAAAGTTGGTGCCTTGACGTAACATCAGTGGCATTGCCACATTTTCCAAAGCCGTAAACTCAGGTAACAGATGATGAAACTGGTAAACAAAACCTAAGTGTTGGTTACGTAAATAACCACGCTCAGCTTCATTCAAACTGTCAAAACGACTGCCCTGCAAAAACACTTGGCCCGAACTCGGACGGTCTAAACCACCCAAGACATGCAACAAAGTACTTTTACCCGAACCACTCGACCCCACAATCGAGACAAATTCACCTGCTTTGACTTGTAAAGAGAGACCTTTAATCACCTCAACAGTCGACTTACCATCGGTAAAGTGCTTTTCAATATTTTGCGCTTCTAAAACAATTTTACTCATAACGTAATGCCTCCGCGGGTTGGATTTTTGCAGCACGCATTGCAGGATAAATTGTTGCAAGGAAACTTAAAATTAAAGACAGGGACACAATGGTTAATACATCTTGCCATCTTAAATACGATGGTAAGTAATTGATGAAGTAGGCATCAAACAGATGCAGTCCCATCACGTTGTTTAACCAACCCACAAAACCACTAATTCCAGAGGCGAAAACAATGCCGAGAATCGCACCCGATACCGTACCAATCACACCAATAATCGTGCCCTGAACCATAAAAATACGGGTAATGGTTGCAGGTGAGGCGCCAAGGGTACGTAATATGGCAATATCCGATTTTTTATCGGTCACAACCATCACCAAGGATGACACAATATTAAATGCAGCCACCAAGACAATCAGGAAGAGTAATAAGCTCACCATAGCCTTTTCCATTTGGATCGCACTAAACAAATTGCCATGAGTATAGGTCCAATTCGAAGCATAAAAACCGCTTGGCAGATCCATCACAATTTCATCAGCCACTTTAGGTGCTGCAAAAATATCATCCAATTTCAAGCGAATGCCTTGCGCGCCATCAGGTAAGCGTAACAAAGTAGATGCATCATTCAAGGCAATGTAGCCCATCATCGAATCGACCTCAGCACCAATGCTGAAAATGCCCACAATTTTGAAACGTTTAAAACGCGGCACTACACCCGCAGGTGAAGGTGTTGCCTCCGGTAAAACCAAAGTCACACTATCATTTAACCCTAAACCTAAGGCATCGGTCATTTGTTTGCCTAAAACAATACCAAACTCACCTTTTTTTAAGTTATCAATACCGCCTTCAACCATGTGATCTTGGATAATCGAAACCTTTTTTTCATATTGAGGTTCGATCCCCGTGACCATAATTCCAGCCACTTGGCCTTGTGCCGTAAGCATCCCCTGCAATTGAGTAAACGGTGCTACGCCTGTGACGTGTTCCTTTGTCTCAATTTTTTTTGCAAGTTCAGGCCAATCTGTTAAAATTTGTGTTGAAGAAACAGTGGCTTGAGGTATCATTCCAAGTACACGTGTTTTCAGCTCTCGGTCGAAACCATTCATTACAGATAAGACTGTAATAAGTACAGCCACACCCAGTGTCAGACCGATCATCGAAACCAGTGCAATAAAAGAAATAAAGTGGTTGCTACGCCGTGCGCGAGTATATCTCAACCCTATATACAGCGAGATTGGTTTAAACATACCATCTAGTCCGAGGTCATAATTATGGAAAATTTACAGCATCAAAACGTTCAAACAGAACGTCGTGTGATGTCACGAATCGATGCGGCCTTGAGAATTAACTATCAGATCATTTCTGATGATGTTGCCCTGAATGACCCTTACGATCCTAATTTTGTTTTACCGCGCTATTTTCTACTACTCGCAGAATTAGATCAATTTGATCATGCACTAAACTACGAATTAGAACAATTATCTGAAAAAGATCAACAAATTGCTCGAATCTTATCCCTATTTAACCAGAAATTAAACCTGATCACGGGGTCTTTGTACGACACAATTGTACAAACCATGTTACCTACGCCTGAACATGTGAACTTTTCAGAAAGTGGTTTGAGTTTCTATAGTGAAAAACAAATTCAAGATGGTACCTATATCCACTTAACCTTGAGCCACCCTGAAAACTTCTTCCATATTGCAGCGATTGCGCAAGTGGTGTACAGCAATGAAGAGGAAAATGGCAAGTGCCGCACGGGAGCATACTTTATTACCTTGCACCCGCAAGATCGTGTCAAATTGGCCGACTGTATTTCTTTGACGGTCGAAGATCATTAAAGCCAGAACCTTGGACTAGTTTTGGCTTTTTAACTTTTGGGCAAGTTTCCGACTTGCCTGAAGATCTTTATAAAAGTAAACGAACAAACCTGACAATAAAACTACCGCACCTAAAATCACCATCATCGAAAGTTTTTCCTGATTCAGTACAGCACCTATAAATAGAGCAATCATCGGCGTCATGACGGTAGTCAGCGATAAAGTCGTGGGTTGAATTTTCTGCACCAATTTAAAATAACAGAACATCGCAATCAATGACGCCATGATGACCGTATATAGCAGCGCCAAACAAGTTTTCAAATCGGGAATTTGCTGCGGTGCATGCTCCCAAATAAAAGGCACAATACATATAGCCGCCAATGTCGACACCAAAATTGAACCTGTCGCTTGTGCAACGGGTTCAATATTCGCATTGACTTTTTTCACCCAGAAAATAGAGGCTGCATAAGAAAATACACTCAGTAACATCAGTCCAATCCCAAACGGATGGACATGCTGTGCTGTACCTGCAAGGCAAATGATCGCAAGTCCCAGCAGTGCAATACACATCCCAAGCCACTGCAGCGCACTCAAATAGGTCTTAAAGTAAAAACGTCCAATCAGCCCTGCCATAATCGGTGCTAAGCCAAACATCAATGCAATCATGCCTGAACTAATATAGTTGGTGGCAACATAGGTAAAAAACTGTGAGCCAATCAAGCTAAAAGAACCAGCCAAATAGCTATGCCAAGCGACTTTATCGGTGGGGAAATGTCGCTTTAAAACCAATAACAAACAAATCGCCAAAGGCAAAGCAATGAAAAAACGTAATACCAACGCCCACAGCATATGTAAATCGGTCACACTCCACACAATCGCTAAAGGCGTTGTGGACCAAATAAAAACCAATAATCCATAGGTTGCCATCAGATTGGCTTTAGAAGACATAATCAGCTCGATGCTAAATGGCGGTTTTGCGTTTTTGCTTTTGAATGGTTTGGTCTAAAGAACTAGAAAATTCTCGTTTATCACGTTCAGAAATAGGCGGTGGGCCACCCGTGTTTACTCCTGCTCCACGTAATGAATCCATAAAATCACGTAAATGTAGGCGCGCTTTGACATTGGCTGTAGTATAGATTTCACCACGTGGATGAATTGCGATTCCACCCTTTTCAATCACCTGCGCCGCCAGCGGAATGTCTTGTGTCATCACAATATCATTCTCTTTCATGCGTTCGATGATTTCTTTATCCGCGGCATCCGCCCCACTCATCACTTGAATTGAATTAATGCGAACGGAAGGCGTAATCCCTACATTTTGATTGGCCACAAAGGTCACTTCAAGCTGATAACGATCAGAAGCACGTAAAATCACTTCACGTAAAATTTTAGGCAATGCATCTGCATCGACCCAGAGTTTAAATGGCAGCACTGCACATCCATAAACAAAAGAAACTACCTTAGTCTAACAAACTCAGTGCTTGAGCATAATAGATAAAACCGCTCAAAATCCCTAATACAAAGCTTGTGTCATACTTTATAAGTATCACAAGGAAATGCTTTTACTATTTTGTCTATCAAATAAAGTAAGGCTTTAGTCTTTTTTGATGATTTTCCAGTAAAAATAAAATATAGGACTTGAAATATAGAAATAACCCTCGATTTAATAGGGATATATAACCTCATTCAATCGTGCATATGAACAATCAAAATAGTCCAGAAATAATCACCATTGATGACCAAAACTTTGGTAGCCACGTCGAGCATTGGAATTTACTCACCGATAACCCTGCACAAGATGTCCCTAAATGGTTAGGTTTAGCTTTAAATGCACCAATCATGCCGATGGGTTTATGCCAGACTGAACAAGATATGGATGCGGGTTGTTGGCTCATTCAAGGCCCAAGTCAAGCGGCTGTTCAACTGACTCAAGTCATCGCGGTTGAAGACAATAAACCCAAGGCCGTTAAAACTGCATTTCCAAGTTTTAATAGCCCCTATAAAGTGTCTGCTGTGGTTGAACGCATCATTCGCGGTCAATCCAACACACAAGCCGTTTTACGTTTAAACTTAGGCAATAACAGCATCGTCTACGCTTATGACAGCCTGTATAGCGTCAATCATGCTCAATACCAAAAAGACCAAACCTATATTGCACATCTCAATGCATGGGCATATGAACTAGAAGCAGTCGCAGAGCACGAGCAACTGGTGGTTGATGACCCTGCATCGATTAAACATCATCGTGCCTTGAACGATATTTTGGCAGCAAACAATGGCATTGCTCCTGCAAACCTACAAGAACAGATTGATGCATGGGAACCAAAGTCGGATGATGACAAAGAACCTGTGACTGTCGATTTTTCAAAAATGGTCGCTTATTTGTATGGCGAAAAGATCGGTCAGGAAGATGAAGCATGGTTCCAAGGGAATATTGTGGGCAAAACCAGCATGCAATTTATGGAACAAGATTACACTCTGCTTGATGTTGCCTTGATTCATGAAGACAACCAACCTGCAACACTGATTCGTATTGCCACTAAAAATCCAGAGTACTCCAACTTTAATATTGGACAATACATTCGCGGCAATATTTGGATTCAAGCCAATATTTATGCATTAAATCAATAATTTATAAAAATAAGCCAACTCAGCCTATGCCAGAATGATGTATAGGTTGCGTTGGCTTTTTTATTTATATCAGTACGATTTATTTTAATTTGAATTCATTTGTATAAAACTTATCCACATATTTTATTATCTTTTGGTATTTTAAATTCATTTAAAAGCACATTTATCCACAGTTTTAAATTCAATTATATTATTTTAACGATGAATAATAAAATCCTAAGTTCTATGACTTTCAGATAGTTAGTTATTGGTAGCTACTGGCTTCTGGGTTAACAGAGCATAAACTTGAATATTTAAGTGATTATGTATAGTGGAGATCTGATTATTTTTAATTAGTACTTTATTTAAGCATTTTTTTATGTTAAAAATACAAACATGCAATAGGATTTTAACGATAATTAAATCGGAATAAAAACTTCCATGAAAATTATGCAAGAAGAAAATATACAGCATGTTGAACATCAGTTAGAAAAGCGTTATCAGCTTGACGCTTATTCGTGCATGTTTTTTGTGTTAGGCATGATGATTTCTGCCTACTTCTTACATCAGTTCATCCTGTAACTGATTTCACGTCGCAGCCCAATTCAAAAAAGCCAACTTTGTTGGTTTTTTTATGTCTAAAAATATCTTCTACGCCGTATCACTGGATCATTCTTTCCATGTTCTACGCTAAGAAACATGGTACCCACAAAATTACTTGTATCTCATAAGCAAAGTTACTCCCTCCCCCCTTACTTGTCGCACTCACCTACCACCGCACAAATTGGTGAAAAGTTTTAGACATTTAGATATGCCTGCAATTACAAAATAGCAATTTTAGATATAAAAAAACCTGCAAGTCTAAACTTACAGGTCTCTGAAAATACTATAAAAATTAGAACAAACGGTTCATACCATTTAAAGTCGCTACACGATATGCTTCAGCCATCGTTGGATAGTTAAACGTCGTTTCAACAAAATAATTGATGGTATTGTTTGGACTATTCATCACCGCTTGACCAATATGAATAATTTCCGAAGCGTTATTACCGAAGCAATGAACACCCAGCACTTCCAAAGTTTCACGGTGGAATAAAATTTTCAATTCACCCACTGTGTCACCTGTAATTTGCGCACGCGCCAAATGACGGAAAGAAGCCTGACCCACTTCATACGGAATTTTTTCTTCGGTTAACTCTTGTTCAGTTTTACCAATCGAAGAAATTTCTGGAATGGTATAAATTCCTGTCGGAATATCAACCACAGGTTCTACACCCACTTCACCGCTCATGTTTGCACCTGCGCAACGACCTTGGTCATATGCAGCAGAAGCCAGTGAAGGCCAACCAATCACATCACCCGCAGCGTAAATGTTTTCCACTTCGGTTTGGTATTGATCATTGACTGTAATTTGACCACGGCTGTTTGGCGTAATACCAACATTTTCTAGACCTAAGCCATCCGTATTTCCAGAGCGACCGTTACACCACAAAATAGCATCTGCTTTAATTTTCTTACCACTTTGCAAATGTAGCACCACGTGATCATCATAGGTTTCAAGATGATCAATCTGCTCATTATGGCGAATCAAGACACCTTGTTGACGTAAGTGATAAGACAAAGCATCAGAAATTTCATCGTCTAGATAACTCAGCAATTTATGCTGTGTATTAATCAGGTCAACTTTGTGATCTAGTCCAATGAAAATAGACGCATATTCGCAACCAATTACACCTGCACCATAAATGATGATTTTTTGGATCGAATAATCAAGGTCTAAAATTTTGTCCGAATCAAATACACGCGGATGATTAAAATCAAGCGCCGCAGGACGGTATGGACGGCTACCCGTTGCAATCACGATTTGCTTGCACATGATCGTTTCTTTGATGCCTTCAGGGCTAAATACTAAAACCGTATTTTGGTCTTGAACATAGGCACGACCATGGTAAATATCAATTTTATTGCGGTCATAAAAACGTGAGTGTGTATCAACCTGTTGTTGAATCACTTTATGTGCATTTTGAAGCACTTGCTTCATTGTAAACTGGCGCCAGTCGCCCATTTTTTTAAACATTGGGTCACGGCGATAACGGATAATACTCGATACCGTTTGACGTAAAGCTTTACTTGGAATGGTCCCCACGTGGGTACAGTTACCACCGAGCTGCTCACGCACATCCACAATCGCAACACGCTTTCCAGATTTGGCAAGTTTCATTGCCGCGCCTTCACCCGCAGGGCCTGAACCTAGAACGACCGCATCGTACTTAACGAAAGTTCCACCAACGACCTCTTTTTTACGTGGCATTCAACGCTCCTTCTTTAAAAACTTATTACTTATCTTGGGCATATTATGACGTAATTGCAGGCAATTTGCTGTATTTAGCTTACATATATTAAGTGATAACCACATTTAGTAAATGAATAGTATTTCCGCCCTATCAATTCGCATTTCCGCTATACTAATACTGCTATTTTTAGCATCTCCCCCGTCAAAAACAGTGGAATAGTTGAATATGTCTGAAAACCGTAAACCTGAGCAGGGTATCAAACTTCGTGGCGCAGAAAAGGTCGCGCGTATACCTGTAAAAGTTATTCCTACGGTTGAAACGCCACGCAAGCCGGATTGGATTCGCGTGAAAATGGCAGCACCCGAAGAAGTGCAACGCATTAAATCAACCCTACGTGAACAAAAACTGCATACCGTTTGTGAAGAAGCTGCATGTCCAAACCTACCTGAATGTTTTGGTGGCGGTACTGCAACCTTTATGATTATGGGTGACATTTGTACACGTCGTTGTCCTTTCTGCGACGTGGCACATGGCCGTCCAAATGCACTTGACGCAGACGAACCACGTCACATGGCTGAAACAATTTCAAACTTAGGTTTAAAATATGCCGTGATCACGTCTGTAGACCGTGATGACTTACTTGACGGTGGCGCACAACACTTTGTTGACTGTATTAAAGAAGCACGTGCATTAAGCCCGAATACTTTACTTGAGATTTTGGTACCTGACTTCCGTGGTCGTATGGACATTGCGCTTCGCATTATGACTGAGTGTCCACCTGATGTGTTTAACCACAACATTGAAACTGTGCAGCGTTTATACAAAGCGATGCGTCCAGGTTCAGACTACCAACACTCTTTAAATCTATTGAAAATGTTTAAAGAATATTGCCCTGACGTTCCAACCAAATGTGGTTTGATGGTCGGTATTGGTGAAACTGAAGAAGAAGTCATTTCACTTTTAGATGATTTGCATGCACACGGCGTTGACTATGTAACAATTGGCCAGTATTTACAGCCTTCAAAAGAGCATGCGCCGATTGACCGCTTCGTTACACCAGAAGAATTTGAACGCTACACTGCGCATGGTCAAAAGCTGGGCTTTAGAAATATTTGGGCAGCGCCGATGGTTCGTTCAAGCTACTTCGCTGACCGTCAATACTATGGCGAACCTGTACCAGCAGTACGTCGCAAAGCAGATCCTGCGAAAAAGATTGCAGTCCAAACGATTGAAGCTTAATTTGCTGTGGTGTTAAACAGTTAAAACGCAAAAATTAAAAGCCCTCATATGAGTAATGCCAGTCAGTTAAGAAATTGACTGGCATTTTCTTGGGTACTTTTGAGGCTTTATTTTGACGACTCTAGGGCATTGCCTTGAT
>Ga0155634_1113_pt1 | contig 130479 bp, 116 predicted proteins | sample RifCSPhighO2_12_FD_107291 | JGI IMG/M metagenome (GOLD analysis project Ga0155634, IMG submission 107291) | Pseudomonadales bacterium RIFCSPHIGHO2_12_FULL_40_16
CTCTTTCTCTGATTTCAGGGGTATATTTTAATTTTGTCATCGGGATAGTCTCTCAGAATATTGACTCTCCGACAAACCCGGTACGGTTCAGTTGGTCGATCCGAAATAAAGCCAAAAAGAAAGGAATTACTTACTCATTTTTGTTTATGCAGCCGAATGGACAACAGTTATCTGAAATTTCAAAGTTAGTTGAGTCTGGAAATATAAATCCAATCGTTGATAAGACATATACATTTACAGAGATTAAAAATGCTTTCCAATATGTAAATACTGGACGAGCAAAAGGTAAAGTTGTCTTAAAAATTGCAGAATAAATTCAGGGAAAAGAGAAAAAAGGCATCTTTTGATGCCTTTTCCTCAATAAACGAGAGTAGGCCTCAATCGAATGAAAGAACTTATGGTTTTAAGCTTATTTTTAATAAAAATCTTAGGTTCATGAACCATCTTCTTTTAAGTAAATTAATTTATCTAAATAAACCATTGAAACTAAAATATAAATTTTAATAATTTATTATTAACTAGAACTCAGGTCAACATAAGTTAATTAGCATATCCAAGACTGTGGCCTACGCAACATCAGTTGGTGCCACAGCTCAGCAACGTGAATCTGTAAAATTATATTCACGTTGCTGAGTATCCTAATGAACATAATATACGTTATGCCGAAATCTACGCGCGCAGCCTATCGATGTGATGATCTAACTTTATAAGAAACTGTTTGAGCTGATCTATTTCTCTATCGTTGTCTAATTCTGAATTTTTCAGTTGTTCTAGCACAGTCTCCAGTAGATCACGCATGTACACATAACCAGCCTTGGTTAAAGTGCTCTTTGATCTGTCATAGCTGACGGTTTTGTAATGTCTCTGTTTATCAATCTTTATTGGCATCTTATCTATGGACTGTGGTTCGCGGTAAATCTACTTTATATTTAATGTTTTCCTTAATGATCTGAATCGTGAATTGGAATTATAAAAAATAGTCTGTATCACTCTGAATTTTAGGTGAAATATGCTGTTCAACCCAGGTTAACCATGCTCTTGCCTTAGCATCAATAAAATGACGCGATGGCAGTAAAGTATAAACACCAATATCAGGTGATCTCCAGTCTGTTAAGACACGGCGCAATCGCCCAGTGCGTATAGCCTCAATCACTGCAAAGGTTGGAAGCAATGCAATGCCCATGTCTTGTTGCACCATGTCCAGTAATAGCTCTGGTGTATCTGCAATCAACTGCCCTGTAATATCGATTTGATATGAACAACTGTTTTCACTGACTAGATGCCATTGCGGTGTAATAGATGGATTCACCAATCTTAAACAGGCGTGTTTTTGTAGATCATCTAATGATTTTGGTTCGCCATATTTTTCTAAATAGGCTGGCGATGCGCAGAGTAATGAAAATATTGTCCCAATGCGACGAGCAACAAATCTTGAGTCGGCCAAAGATTCAGTGAGATATAAACTGACATCAATTCCTTTGGCTAAAAGGTCTGGTACATTCTGCGAAGTACGGTATTCAACCGTAAGCTCTGGATAGGTTTGACAGAACTCGGCCAGCATCGGAGACACATAATGATGACCAAAACTAGCCATACTCAAAACACGTAACCGCCCCTGCGGTTTGCTTGCCATTCCCATGGCTTGAGCTTCTGCTTCTTCCACCATTGCAAGCACTTGACGACATTGCTCTGCATAAGCTGCACCAATATCGGTCAATGCATGCTGTCTGGTCGATCGTTGTAGTAATTTTGTACCTAAACGCCCTTCTAACTCGCTAATGAGTCGAGACACTTGCGCTGTTGTCAGTTCCATCTGCTCTGCGGCAGCGGTAAAGCTTCCACTATCAATGACTTTTAGGAAAGCATGCATTGCGTGGAGTAATCCACCCTCAAGATTTTTGCGCATAACGTAAATATGTTTTTCTTAATTACGCATTGTTGCACCAGTCTGGATCACCCACAATTACATTAATGTACATACATTGAACAGTTTCATTGTCTTAAGTTGAACTGATCAATCTTTTTTCGAGTATGTCATTTACTCCAAATATTCAACGGGATGTTGAGAAAAGAAAGTAGCTCGATCTACAAAATTCAAAGGAGATATAAATGAATATAGCGACAAAATTTACCCCAAATAAAATTCCAACCAAGGATGTGTCACTTGAAGATAAATATCTCAGTGATGACGGTACTGCTTACATGACAGGTATTCAGGCCATGGTGCGTTTACCACTCGCACAAACACGGCGGGATACTATAAACGGTTATCATACTGCTGGTTTTATTTCAGGTTATCGTGGTTCCCCTGTCGGAAATTATGATAATTTTCTCTGGCAAGTTGAAGGCATACTCAAAGACCATCATGTTGTTTTTCAACCCGGTGTAAATGAAGATCTCGCTGCTACTGCAATTTGGGGTACCCAACAAGCCAATCTCGCAGGTCAAGGTAAATATGATGGTGTAACCGCATGGTGGTATGGCAAAGGCCCTGGTGTGGATCGTTCTGGAGATGTTCTCCGTCATGCCAACCTTGCTGGAACATCACAACGAGGCGGCGTGGTTGCCTTTTTTGGGGATGATCATTCTTGTAAATCGTCGAGTATTCCACACCAGTCTGAACACGTGATGATCGGTTGTGGCATTCCTATTTTTTACCCAACCTCAATACAGCAAATTCTAGATTTAGGTGTGCATGCGGTCGCGATGTCACGCTTTGCGGGTGTATGGACGTCGATGAAGTTAGTCAGTGAAATCGTCGAAACCTCTGCTTCTGTTCATGTTGATTTAGATCGAGTCACTCCTGTTTTACCCAAAAATGTTCAAATGCCTAAAGATGGTGTCAGCATTCGTTGGCCTGATCATGGCATTCAACAAGAAGAACGTCTTTATCAGTATCGCTTACCCGCTGTATTGGCTTATGCACGTGAAAATGAACTGAATCAGGTGACATGGCATTGTGCTGATGCGCGTATTGGTATTGCAGCCAGTGGTAAAGGTTATTTAGATACGATTGAAGCGTTACGCATTCTTGGAATTGAAGGTGAAATAGCTCAACAGCTCGGTCTTCGAGTGTATCAAGTTGCTTTAATTTGGCCCTTAGAACCTCAAGGTCTGCGTGAATTTGCCGAAGGTTTAGAAGAACTGATTGTTGTAGAAGAAAAACGCCCGATTCTTGAAGCACAAATTAAAGATGAACTCTATGCACTTCCAGATGACAAACGTCCACGTATCATCGGTAAAGCGAGTGATGGAAAAGGTGAATGGAGTACATCGATTGATGAAGCGCCTTTGATTGGTCACTATGAGTTCCAACCTGAACCTATTGCAAAAATGTTGGCCGCTCGATTCTTAAAATTAGATCTTCCAGAAAGCTTAAAAACACAAATTCAAAATAGAGTTGAGTTGTTACAAAAAGCAGAGCAAGCATCACGGCGTGTTCTGGATATTGCAGAACGTAAACCTTTCTTTTGTAGTGGCTGCCCTCACAACTCATCAACTAAGTTACCCGAAGGCAGTCGTGCACTGGGCGGGATCGGTTGTCATTATATTGCTGTTTTACAGAATCATGGAACAGAAACTTTCTCGCAAATGGGTGGTGAAGGCGTCAGTTGGGCGGGCGCTTCTCATTTCACCAATGAAAAGCATATTTTTGCCAATCTAGGCGATGGAACCTATTTCCACTCTGGCTATCTTGCCATACGCCAAGCCATCGCTGCAAAACTCAATATGACCTACAAAATTCTCTATAACGACGCAGTTGCAATGACTGGTGGGCAGCATGTCGATGGTCATCTGAGCGTGGCACAGTTAACACGACAATTGGATGCTGAAGGGATCAAAAAACAAGTCATCGTTACCGATGAACCTGAGTTGATTCATGCCGAAGAAGGTATTGCTGCTCACGTCGAAATTTACCACAGAAATGAGCTAGATGATGTGCAACGCAAATTACGTGAAATTTCTGGGGTTACGGCGTTAATTTATGTTCAAACTTGTGCCAGTGAAAAACGTCGTCGTCGTAAACGCAATGCTTATCCTGATGTTGCTGAACGAGTTTTTATCAATAGTGAGATTTGTGAAGGTTGCGGTGACTGTTCTAAACAATCGAACTGTTTATCAATTGAACCTGTTGAAACGGTATTAGGAACAAAACGTCAAATTAATCAAAGCAGTTGTAACAAAGACTTCTCTTGTGTCGAAGGTTTCTGTCCAAGTTTTGTCACAGTCCATACCCGCGATACGAAACGCCCAGAAATATTCAAAGGTATCGAAGCTGGCTGGCCAGAAAAGCCTATCCTTCCTGAACTTGATCAAAAGCCTATCCGTATCTTGGTCGGTGGTGTTGGTGGTACAGGTGTGGTGACAGCGGGCGCTTTATTGGGAATGGCTGCTCATTTGGAGGGTAAAGCTGCACGTATCATGGATATGGCTGGACTTGCTCAAAAAGGGGGTACGGTTTATTCCTACATACAACTCGCGACTGAAGATGAGCAAATCTCTGCAACCAAAATCCCTGCAGGTCAATGTGATCTTTTAATTGGTGCAGATGCCATTGTTGCAGGCAGTAATGCTGCACTGTCTCGCTTAAAAGCTAATGCTGTTATCATTGTCAATGAAGATGGTTCCCCTACTTCTGATTTCCTTGAGTCTCGTGATTGGTATGCGCCAATTACGGATTTGATTCACCGACTTCGTGGTAGAACGACTCAAGGAAAACTCACTTCTTTACCTGTAACACGTATTGCCACACAAGTTCTGGGTGATTCAATCTTTGCAAATCAGATCTTACTTGGCATGGCTTGGCAAGCAGGTCAGATTCCGTTGAAACGTGAAAGTATTGAGAAAGCAATCCATTTGAATGGTACGGCTACTGAAAAAAACCTTGAAGCTTTCCGCATCGGTTGCCATCTCATGAGTGATCCTGACTTAGCCAAACGCATTATTGCAACCATACCTACAATGCGTAAACCAACCACATTGGCTGAATTGATTCAAGATCGTTCGACTCGTTTGGTCGAGTATTGGAATCAAGATTATGCAACTCAATATCGAACACTTGTCGAACAAGCTGCCAAAGTATTACCCGAAGAACTCGCTGGAACCATTGCGACACAGCTATATAGAGTCATGGCGTATAAAGATGAATATGAAGTTGCACGCTTACTCACAGGAAAAAGTTTTAAACAATCGATTGAAACCCAATTTGGTCAAGGTCTACGTTTAACCTATCACTTAGCCCCTCCTGCTTTGGGTGCTCATGGCACCATACGCAAACGTGCTTTCGGATATTGGATGCGCATTCCGATGATGATTCTTGCTCGCCTACAGTGGCTCAGAGAAACTTTTCTTGATCCATTTGCTTTACAGCAAGAACGTCAAAAAGAACATGCTTGGCGTGATCGTTATATCGCATTTGTGAAAGCCATTAGTTCTGCACCTGAAAGCTATGACTTATCTGTAGCTGAGCAAATTGCTAAATTACCAGCAGATGTACGAGGTTTTGGTCATGTCAAAATGCAAGCGATGGATGCAGCAATACAACGTTGGGATGAGCTTTCATTGAGTCTTCGTAGAGAACATGAATAAAGGAAGTCAATTGATCTAAATAAGTAGCTGATACAGGATTAAACTGAAGTTGTATTGATACTCAGGTTATAGATCAGGTTCAGCTACTTCTGTTTCTTTACGATGAACTGTTGATAATGGTTCAATTTTTTTGAATTAAGGTAAAAATCTCAAATTTGAGACTAGAATCCACCATTAGATAATGTGGGCTCTTTTGCAAATTATTTTTTGATAGGTCCTTTTTTCTTTCTAATAGCTTTTGCTAGTTTATTTATATCAGCTTTAGAATGATATAATTCACTCAATAAATGACTCATTAACTCATAGGCATCAAAGACATCATCCTGTAATATTTCAGAATTAGCATGACTTCCTGCATTACCAAGCCATTTAATGGCATATAGAATATTTTCAAGCTCACCTAAAACTGCATTTTTATCCTTTGCTTTCGCAATTCTAGAATCTAAAGTTAACCTGTTATTTTTCCCATTTTTTCTAGAATATCTAGGAACACCATATTCTGTTAGAATATTTTCAATGGCGGCTCTAACTTTATTTGCTGCTGAGCCTGGGGATTGAAGTGTCAAGGAAAAAGCTTCAATTAATAATGATTTAACGTTATCAGGGCATTTTTCTGGAATATTGAAAAAATGTATTGTAGGGATAAATATTTTTGGAAGATAGTACGAATAGTATTGTTGTTCCATTTCGCCATGTTCATTAGGTTCTGGCTCCCAATCCACGGATCCAATACCAGAACATATAACTGATTCAGCACAATCTGAATTATTGCAAATAAGTACAGTAGTAAAAACAGAAGTTAACCATTCCGGTTCCCAATAGTCATCATCTGCCTTCATTTTTTTTGACGATGCAGTATCTTCTGCAAAAAATTTATCCTTATTTAATTTTAAACTTAGATTAGTGCAACTAGGGCAAGGAAAAGTGACGTTATCTGTCTGTTTAAAATATCTTTTATAAAGCTGTCTATCCATATTAATTTAATTTCAAAAGTCATTCTGAAGTCGCATAACTTCATTTTATGTTAAATAGAATATCTGAGACTGTGTAGCCTACACGACACTGCTTGTTGCCACAGCTCAGCAACGTTAATCTCTACGATCATAATTCACGTTGCTGAGTATTCCAAGTAACATAATATTAGCTTTGAAAAATCTATCTTTGTCGTGAATTATTCAGCATTTCTATGATCAAACTAAACGTATAATATTGGACATGCTTTAATACTTACTTCTGATATGAAAAACCCGTTTTCTGACAACGCCCAAATTAGTGTAGTTTCTTCTTTCTCTGAACTTGTAAATTCCAAATTTCAAGGAGAAATGAATGCACTTTGCTGGCATAGAAATTTGGTTGGTGATTTTAAAGAAATTGTGGCTAAACTTGAGTTAAAAGAAAATATTACAGAAGTTTCTATTGAAGATCTTTTAGCATTAAAACTTTCAGAAAAAGGAAGTTCCGCAAGGGAAATTATCTTAAAAGATATCCAGTTATTAACTGATTTCGGAGCATCCCCTGCACTTAATTTGTTGAAATGTTACGAACGGGATGACGAACTAGATTTTATTTCAACAGATGTATATTCATTTCATATTGACCGTTCACCCATCGAAACAGATACTTTTTTATGTACCTATCACGGCGCTGCAAGTGATATCGTGCCTAATGATCAGGTAGAGCAAAAGATTTTGATTCCCGAGATCAGGGAAAAACTCAAAGAATTACATGATGGCCCAGAAGCTGAATTTGAAACTTTCCTAGAAGAGTATTTTTTTGATTTACATTATCAGCCTAAACCGAATGCAAAACCTGTGAATTTAGGCTTAGGACATCTTTGGCGACTGGCAGTAGATCATCCAACGCAAAAGGTCTTGCCCTGTATACATAGAGCGCCTATCGAAAAGGATAGTGAATATAGATTGCTATTGATTTGTTAAATATTTATTCGATATAGAATCGATGAGTTTGATCTATTTAATAGACGCTAAAAAAGCACCTTAAATTTTTAAGGTGCTTAGGTGAAAAAGTTGCTATGCAAGTTCGCAGTTATTGATATTAGTAATCCCAGAAAATGCGTTGAATTTCCTTTGCATCTTTGGTTTTTGTTAAAGCAAGTGCAGCAAGTAATTTAGCTTTTTGCGGGTTAAGATCATGTGCGACGACCCAACCATATTTGTCATCTGGTTGTTCTGCATTTCTAAGAACAAAACCTTGAGACACGCGAGATGAACGAATAATTTGTACACCTTGTTTTTGTAAGTCAGTTAAAGTTGGGACAATATAATTGGCTACCGAGCCATTCCCTGTACCTGCATGAATAATAGCTTTTGCCCCTGCTTTCGCATAAGCCGTGTATGCATCTGGCAACATATTGCCTGAACCATAAACAATTTGTACCAGCGGTAAGCTATCACCTTTAATATTTTCAATATTAAATTCTGAGCTCTTATTATGACGTTTTGCTGTATTTCTAAACCAATATGGTTTTCCTTCCACTAAGGTTCCGAGCGCACCCCATTGGCTCATAAATGCATTGGTATGGATATTAATTGTTTTTGAAACATCTCGTGCTGCAAAAATGTCGTCATTCATGAGCACAAAAGTTCCTTTACCTTTTGCACTATCATCGGCAGCAAGTGCAACCGCACTATAAAGGTTCAACGGGCCATCAGCAGAAAGTGCAGTACTTGGACGCATTGACCCGACCAATACAATCGGCTTATCTGAATGAATCACTAAATTTAAAAAGAAAGCTGTTTCTTCTAGGGTGTCTGTTCCATGTGTAATCACGACACCATTCACATCAGGCTTTTTAAGCAAGTCATTGACTTGACGTGCAAGGGATAATAATTCTTTATCCGTAATACTTTCTGATGCAACTTGCATTGCCTGCACACCAGTCACATTGGCAAGGTTTTGAATCTGGGGAACCGCATTTAATAATGCATCCACAGGAACTTTTGCCGCAGTATAGGTTGCACTATTGGTAGAGCTTGCTCCAGCACCTGCAATCGTTCCACCAGTAGCGACAACAACGACATTATTTTTGGCAAATGCTGCACATGGGAGTAATAGGCTTAAACTGAGTGTCAAAGCTGAAATCGTTTTTTTCATAGGTCATCCTTTTTGAGTCATTTTATTCTTAGCATTATTCATACCATAGTAAAATTACTGGAAAAAGATAGGATTGTATAGATGTAGAAATTGTGTTTTATGTCGATCACAGTTCTTAAATACGATCAATCATGGTGCATCTCTTGTAGTTTTGAGATGAGTCCTATTTACCCAATACAGAACAGTTGCAAGAAAATATTCAAAATAAGGTACGACTATTTTTAAATGGTTATCGCACTTTTTAGCAAGTTGTTATTTTATTTAGGATGAAAGCAATATGCAGTCCCTCCAAGAATGAAAAACTGCACCGTATTATTTAGGCGGTGGCTATTTATTACCACGTTATTTCATGACCTTGAAAGTCGACAAACTGTTGTTCATTTTTACCAATAAAATCTTCAACCACACGTACAATGCCCGTTGTGCTTTCTTTTACGTTGATGGGTGCATGGCTTCCGCCCATTTCAGTTTGCACCCAGCCTGGATGTAAGTTCAGCACGCCTATTTGGGCAGGAATTGCCTCATTTATCGCAAAGCCACGTGTGATACTATTGAGAGCAGCCTTGCTTGCGCGATACAGCTCCATACTTCCATCATCGTTTAAAGCAACGCTTCCCATGCGAGAACTCATAAATGCAATGACACTCTTTTCTTTCATCAAAGGAAGAAGTTTTCTCGCAATCGTCACGGGTGCAATGCTATTTACCCAAAACAGATTGGCAATCTCATTGGGCGTGCACTGCTCAACGCGTTGGTGTTCTGGCCCAAGAATACCCGCAGAAACCAACAGTAGATCGATTGATTTTTCATGATATTTACTGAGTAAACGGTCTGCCGTTTGCACATCATTTAAATCTAATTCGGTTAATTCAAGTCGGTCGGGATACTCAGAAAGCAGTTGATTCAATCCTGTAGAGACTTGGTTTATATCTCGGATGGTCGCAATAACATGCCAGTGCTGATTGAGAAATTCGCGAACCAGACCTAGGCCAATCCCTCTTGAAGCACCAACCACGATTGCGCGTTTATTCTTATCAAACATAAAATGTTCCTCTATCACGATAATTCAAGATGTAAAAAACGCTTGAGATCAAACCTTCAAAGTTTGCTTTTAAATATTAATCCACAAGCTTAAGAATTCGCTTTGATCATAGTGCAGTAAGAATTTTTTATACAAACCTATTTCTGTAGACTTATTTAACCTAATCATTATTTCAATGAATAAGCCCACATCTAATATGAATCGTACTAGTAGTAGGTTTTCCTAGAACCCCACATTGGAGAATTTAGAAAACCTAAAACCTAGCGATTTCTGTTTAGAAGTTCACAGTCCATGAAAATTGTGCTGTACGTGGTGTACCCAGAAATAAATAGTCATCCCCGAAGAAGCTTCCTGCATCTCGCCAGTATTTTTTATTGAACAGGTTGTCCACATTCAGGCGAAGCATATTGTCATAACCATAAGCACGGAAGTTATAAGCTGCACCCGCATCGAATACGGTATAGCCTGAAACTTTAACCGTCCCTGTTTTGTTGGCGTATTTACTGCTGCTGTATTGCATACCTGCGAGTAAACGTAAACCTTCTATTTGAGGCATTTGATAAGACACATGACTGGCAAAACGAACCGTCGGTACGTTTTGAGTTTGATGTCCTTTATAAGCATCTACCTGTATATCTTCCAAACGTGAACGAGTCAGAGCCAAAGTCGATGTCATATCTAGATTTTCAGCAACGCGACCTTGCAAGCCCAATTCCAAACCTAGATTATGCTGTTCACCATCGGTGACATAGTAATTGTCTAAGTTGGTATATTGATGGTCTTGTGTTAAGTCAAACAAAGCGGCAGTAAATAGTAGCTCTTGCCATTGCTGTTTAAGACCTAACTCATATTGAGTTGAGCGTCTTGGTGCTAAAGTTTCAAAGGCATTTCCTAGGATGCCTTTATCCTCATTACCATAGGCAGACCACGGCGCTTGACTACCGTCACTTATCCCTTTGGCATAAGAAGCATACAGATGAGTGTTCTGCCAAGGCTGATACATCAACGCAAGCTGCGGCAAGAAACGATTGAAGTCGGTGTCACGAAGACTGTTACCATCCGCAGAATAGGCACTTTCATTTAAATGTAAAAGCTTACCGCCCAGCAAAACTGACCATGCATCATTAAATTCGATTTGATCCAACAGGTTGAGGGCTGTTTGTTGACTATCCAAAGATTTGTAATGATTACCTAAGGCTTTATCCGTAGGTGTATAGCTAATAGGATCATCATAAATATTTCCTGTAGATTCAGAGTCCTTAACTACTGGTAAGTATATAGCATCATATTGAGTATGGCGTTTATAAGCATGGGATAGCTCTAAACTCAGGTTATGTTGCCATGCTCCAGTGTTAAACTTTCCGTTTAAGCCTGTTTTAAATTGATTGGTTAAATAGCTATCATCTGGGCTGCGGAAGTCATAAATGTCATAGTTCCCATTTTGGTCAAAACTATTACCTAGACCAGAAGTTTGACACACACTGCTGTAACACCCCCAAGCAAAAGCTGAGTAATCATCTACAACCACACGACTTTGTGAAGCAGACAGATTGCCGCTCCAGTTATCATTGATTTGATAGCTGTATTTTAAACTCGTATTTAGACTTTCATTGGTGATAGGTTTGCTCCAGCTTTGATAGCCCAGTAAACGATCCCATTTCACTCCTGTCGGTACAGTTTTACCATCAAGTAGCTGATAGCCCGGTACTGAACGCTGTTTTTGACGCTGTGATTCAATATCAAACTCAAGTTTTGAACGATCTGAAATTTTCCAGTCTAAAGCCAAGGAGCCAAACAAACGTTTTCCATCGGCATGTTCAACATAGGGGTGAATGTCTTCATAAGCTGCATTCACGCGATAACCAAATTGTTGATTGTCCCCAAACCATCCACCAAGGTCAGTTGCCACACGGCTGCCGCCATGACTGTCTGCTTCAAGGGTTAAAGACTGGACATCTTTTGGGCGTTTGCTCACATAGTTCACTACTCCGCCCGGCGTTGACATCCCACTTTGAATCGCACTCATGCCTTTTAGGATTTCAACTTGTTCTTTATTTTCAAGCGCTACATTTTGCTCACCGCGTAGCAAATTACCGTTCAGTAAATAACTTGATCCCGCATTTAAGCTAAATCCACGCATCACAAAGTTGGCATAGTAACCAATGGGTGCATAGCCATCCCCAACGGACGCATCGTTCTTTACCACATCGCCCAGTGTTTTCGCATGTTGATCTGCGATCAGTTCAGCAGTAACGGTGTGAATAGATGCAGGAATGGCTGCAAGGTTTTGCTGACCAAACCCAGACAAATTAACCTTAGGTTGATAATAAGCCAATTGTTCAGTTTGAGCAGTGGTTGTAATGGTTGCGAGTTGTTCCACATCACTCTCTTCTGCCGCATGTACCCATACCGAGTTCAGCCCTAGACATGAAAATGAACCAACCGCCAATAATGCTTTTTGTAAACGAGAAAATGGATACGTTTTCACTGTCGTTGCTAACCCCAAAAGATAAATTTACAGCCTGAATTTTGCGGCATGAGTATTCACAATTTTTGTAGAATGAACAAGCACATTATTCAACATATCTCAGCTTTTTTTTAAATTGTCTGGCGATAGCTTTAAGTGTGAAGATTTAGAAATTGGGTTTATAGTTTAACCACTTGCTTTTAAATTATAACGTTGATCTGCGTTCCATATCTTCAGTCGTATTTGATACAGCATATGGTATTGGGACTTTAGCTGACTTGAAACAGTGTATTGTGGATTGGAACTTAAAAGCTTAGGTTGATTTATTTCATTTTTTTAAGACATTTTTCAACTTTAGAGTGATTTTTTAACTACAAACCTATTAAAATGTTATAACATAACAATGATAAGTCTAGACTACTCTCCTTAATGATGAATAAATTCTCTCTTTTTTCCTCAAGCATATATTTAAGCCTGCTGAGTTCTTTCACTTGGGCCGAAACTTCAACAGAAGTACTCCAGACCATCCAATCACAAGCCGAAACTGAGGGTGAAAACCTTCAACAAAGCACCGCAATGACTAAGTTTTCCCATGACATTTTAGACGTGCCATTTAGTCGAAGTGTGTTATCTAAAACGTTAATTCAGCAACAAGATGTGCAACGTATTGACGATGCACTCACGCAAGTGAGCGGGGTCTATAGTCAAACCAATTATGGTGGCGGCTTTTGGGATAACTTTTCATTTAGAGGTTTTAGTACAGACCCCAATATTGGAGCACAAATCATCAGAAATGGTCTGAGTGTCAACCGTGGACTCAGCGCTCCCCGAGACATGGTGAATATTGAATCTCTCGACTTTTTAAAAGGCCCAATGGCTGCGCTCTATGGCCGCGGGGAAGCTGGCGGTCTACTGAATATCAACACTAAAAAGCCTGAATGGGAAAGTTCTTCAGAAGTTAATTTACGTGCCAATAGTTTAGAAAAATACCGTGCTAGTTTTGAACATACTGCCCCAATCAGTGATGCTGTGGCTTATCGTATTGCGGTCGCATATGAAGATAACCAAAGTTTTCGTGATCATGTGCAGAGTGAGCGTTGGTTTTTCTCCCCTCAACTCACATGGAAAATTTCAGATTCAACCCAGTTAGATTTTGACAGTGAATTTACCCGACAAGATGGAACCTTCGACCGTGGTGTAAGTAGTTATCAAAAACAATTTGTGATGGACCCTAAAACATTTACAGGTGAACCTGATGATGGTGATCATATTCAAAAAGATCATTTCTATCAGCTTCGACTTGCACATCAGTTTAATGATGACTGGAAAATGAATAATGCTCTTAGTGTGAAAGATACTCAGCTCAAAGGCTTTTCCAGTGAACCTCGTCGTATTCAAAGTGATGGACGTACATTAGAGCGCCAGCGTCGCTACCGTGACAATAAAAGTGATGACATTCTCTTTCAAACTGAACTACTGGGGACGATCCAACAAGACTGGGCCCGTCATGAAGTACTTTTGAGCACTGAACTTGGGCAGATGAAGTACCGTCAATTACAACTGCGTCGAAACCACAGCAGTAGCGTGCCAAATAGCATTGATATCTATACTCCTATTTATGGACAATACTTACCCGAGCTTCCACTTTTCATTAATACCGAAGAACAGCAACGCTATTTTGCACTGAATATACAAGATCAAATTTTCCTTAATGATCAATGGAGTGTGCTATTTGGAGCACGCTTTGATCACGTCACCCAAGACTTTCAAAATAAACTTGCAGGTACATCCAGTAAAAAGGATTTACAACAAACCAGTCCACGTTTGGGTTTAAACTACCGACTGAATGATCGTTGGTCATGGTATGCCAACTATGGAGAATCCTTTGCACTCAACAGTGGCATGGACCGAAACGGCGATATGTTTAACCCTGAAAAAGGAAAAAGCTATGAGATTGGTGGGAAATATCGGATTACCCCACAGAGTTTGCTGAGCTTAGCCCTCTTTAAAATGGATAAAGAGAATGTCTTAACCACAGATCCAGCAGATAGTAACTATCAAATTACCGCTGGAGAAGTCTCAAGTAAGGGACTAGAGTTCGATCTAGAGACACAGCTCAATGATCAATTTTCTATACGTGCCAACTATAGCTACACAGACGCTCAAGTGGAAAAAGACCAAAGTCTTGCTAAGGGTTCACGACTTAGCAATGTTCCGAAGCACAGCGGCTCTATCAGTAGCAACTATGAATGGACCCTTGCCAATGCGGACAAAGTTGGACTCGGTGCAACAGCAATCTATGTGGGCAAACGTAGTGGACACAGTACAGATAACGGCTTCAGCTTTCCTGAGTACACTTTGTTGAATCTAAACGCTTATTATGCGCCAACAGATCAGCTACGCTACCAGTTCAATGTGCACAATCTCTTAGACGAAACGTACTATGTTGCAAGCTATAGTGATATGTGGATTCAACCCGGAGATCCTTTAAATGCATCTGTCTCGGTGCAATGGAAGTTTTAAAGTTTAAAAAACCAGACTTGTCTCGTAGGAGTTGAGTCTGGTAGTCAGAAAATTAAGATTCTGATTAGTTTTGAAGTATTAGCTGCCTTAGTTTTCTTTAGCGTTACTATGTACTTACTTCAAAAAGTATTCCCAAATGATAAATCCAAGAAAAAATCCAAGAAACGAATATAAAGTAATGATAAAGAATACAAACCAAGCTCTATTTTTCTTCAGTAAAAAGTTCATTTTCAATACCTCAACGCTCTATCTATATTCATTATTCTAAGGTTTCCTATACGAAAGGACAGATACAGTTCTTTGTGAAAAAAATATAACAGACTATAACAGATTTGCCATTTTTAACTCTCCAAAGCGATCAGACTGATATCAAGTAGTATAAAAAAGTATGAGGAGACTATTTTGCCTCCCCATGCTTCAACTGATTAAGGGATTAAACTTTCGTTTCTTTTTTTGCATTCATCCAACGATACAACACTGGCAATAGCACCAAGGTCAATAACGTCGAAGAAATAATTCCACCAATCACCACGGTCGCCAGTGGACGTTGAACCTCTGCTCCTGTGCCTGTGGCAAGCGCCATCGGCACAAAACCTAAGGACGCCACACAAGCGGTCATTAAAACAGGCCTTAATCGCAAAATCGCTCCCTGCCAAACGGCTTCATGTAAGCGGTATTGCCCTCTTAACTCTTTAATGAAGGTCAGCATGACCAAACCATTTAAAACGGCAACGCCAGACAAGGCAATGAAACCAATGCCCGCCGACATTGACAAAGGAATGTCTCTTAACCACAAGAAAAGCACACCACCAGTTAGGGCAAATGGAACACCCGTGAACACCAGCAAGCTTTCTTTGATGTTATGGAAAACAGCCATCAGCAAAATAAAGATCGTCAATAATGCCAGTGGAATCACAATCTGCATTCGAGCCTGTGCCGAGGCCAAATTTTCAAACTGACCACCATATTCAATCCAGTAGCCACTTGGAAGTGGGTATTGTTTAAGCTGACTTTGTACTTCTGTGACAAAAGAACCTAAATCGCGCCCTTCCACATTCGCTGTGACAATCACACGACGTTTGCCATTTTCACGGCTGACTTGGTTGATGCCATCCATCATTTTTACAGTGGCAATATCGGTGAGTAAAATACTGCCACCATTCGGAAGCTGTATTGGCAGTTGCGCGATCCCACTGACACTACGGTCTTGTTCACTAAGTCGAATCACAAAGTCAAAACGGCGGTCACCCTGTAAAATTTCACCAACATTTTGTCCGCCAATGCTTGCTGATACATAGTCTTGTATGGTTTTGACACTTAGGCCGTATTGCGCCGCCAAGCTTTTATCAATTTCAACATTGAGCAAAGGTAAACCCGACGTTTGTTCAACTTTAACGGCGGTACTGCCTGAAACCTGTTGAATCAATTTACTGATTTTTTCAGCTTCCGTATTTAATACTTGCATGTCATCGCCAAAGATTTTGACACCGACATCGCTACGTACACCCGATATTAACTCATTGAAACGCAGTTCAATTGGCTGAGAAAACTCACTGTTGTTACCGGGCAATGTTGCTAAATAGGCCTGCATACGGCTACGCAGTTCATCGAGTGTTTCTTTTGGATTTGGCCATGCATCACGGGGTTTCAGCATGACGTAACCATCTGAAATATTCGGTGGCATCACATCGGTCGCCACTTCAGCCGTGCCTGTTCGCGCAAAAATAGCCTGTATTTCAGGGAATTTCTTCAGAAGTAGCTTTTCCGTATTTTCCTGAATACGAAGTGATTCTTCTAAGCCTGTGCTTGGAGAGCGCAGTTGCTGTACAGCAAAGTCACCTTCACTCAGTTGCGGTGCAAACTCACTGCCGATACGTGTTGCAAGTAATCCCGTCAACACCAATAAGCACAGTGCGAAGGTCAAAACCACCGCTTTATACTGATAGGTACAGTCCAATACTCGCTGATATCGCTCTTTTAGCCACAGCATCCAACGGCTTTCAGTTTCTTTAATGTCACCTTTGACAAAAAGTGCGACAGCCGCAGGTACAAAGCTGATCGACAAAATAATGGCTGCAACGAGTGCAAGTACAACAGTCAAAGCCATTGGGTGGAACATTTTTGCCTCTACACCAGTCAGTGCAAAAATCGGTAAATACACCACTAAAATAATCAGCTGACCAAAAATGAGTGGACGGCGGGCTTGACGCGCTGCCAAAAACACTTCTTTAAAACGTTCCGACTGAGTCAACGGTCGTTTGAGTAACTGCTGGGCATGGGCTAAACGGCGAATACAGTTTTCAACAATTACCACTGCACCGTCGACAATAATCCCGAAATCCAATGCCCCTAAACTCATCAGGTTGGCACTGATGTTCTGCTGTGCCATACCCGTTAAAGTAAACAGCATAGACAGTGGAATCACACAGGCTGTAATTAACGCCGCACGAATATTACCTAAGAATAAAAAGAGGATCACAATCACCAAGATTGCGCCTTCAACCAAGTTCTTTTGCACCGTTTTAATGGCTTTTTCCACCAAAGTCGTGCGGTCATAAACCGTTTCTATTGTGACACCTTGCGGTAAACTGCTTTGCACCTCCTGAATTTTGGCATCTACAGCTTTAGACACCGTTCGACTATTTTCCCCCATCATCATCATAGCGATGCCGAGTACAGTTTCTTCGCCGTTATAGGTTGCTCCTCCTGTTCGGAGGTCATGATCAATTGAAACCTGCGCAATATCCGCGACACGAATGGGGTTCCCATTTGGGCTGGCAACCGTTGTATTTTCAATGTCTGCAAGACTGTTGAGTGTCCCCGGAACACGGACTGTGAGCTGCTGACCATTTTCCTCAATATAACCAGCGCCACGGTTTTCATTATTTTCCTGTAAAGCAGTTTGTAGTTGGCTTAAGGAAATATTCAACTGTTGCATACGGTTTAAGTCGGGAGCAACCACATAGGTTTTATTAAACCCGCCAATACTGTTGACCTCGGCAACCCCCGCAACACGTTGCAATTGTGGACGAACGATCCAATCTTGGATCTCCCGCAAGTCCATCGCGCTATAAGCCGTACCATCCACTTTTTTGGCATTCGGTTCAGCTTTAATGACCCATTGATAAATTTCACCTAAACCCGTCGAAACTGGTGACATGGTTGGGGAAACATCGCTAGGTAAGTCCGCTTTGACCTCTTGCACCCGTTGATTAATCTGCTGACGTGCCCAATAGATGTCTGTGCCATCCTCAAATACAATAGTGACTTGGGACAAACCATAGCGTGAAATAGATCGAGTCAGCTGTAAATCTGGAATACCCGCCATTGCAGTTTCAATTGGATAGGTAATCCGCTGCTCAACCTCCAATGCGGTAAAACCATTGGCTTGGGTATTAATTTGTACTTGCGTATTGGTAATATCGGGCACTGCATCAATCGGCAGTTTTTGATAGCTATAAACCCCGACCGCAATCCATGTACAGACAAAGAGCATGACCCAAATTGCATTTTGAATAGAGAACTGAATAATTCGTTCAAACAAACCCTCAGGCTTGGGTAAATCATGATTAGTGTGCATGATCAGCCTCGCCTTTTTCTAATTCAGACTTAAGAACAAAGCTGCCTTGACTGACATAGCGTTGTCCTGCTGTTAGGCCTGAAATCACTTCCACCCATTGAACATCATTTGAAGCTTGCCCAAGTTGAACGGGCTGCGCTTTCAAATGCACTTGTCCTTTTTGTTCAGCGTCGACCACAAATACCGAAGTTTGACCTTCAATGTTTTGAATAGCACTTTTATGGACGCGAAGTGCTGTTTTTGAACTGGTATTGTCTAAAAAGATATTCACTAAAACATTTGGACGTAGTTCAGCCGCTTGGCTTTTTAATTTAGCACGTACCACCAAGCGTCCTGTTTGTGCATCGGCTTGAGAGGTTAAGCTTTGGATAATGGCTTCATATTTTTGTTCAGAAGCATTCGGCTTAAATGTCAGACTCTGATTGGCTTGTAACTGACCTGAGTACTGAGCAGGCAGATTAAACTCAAGCCATAACTCTTTAAATTGTTCAATCACAAAAAGCTGATCGGCCAATTGTACGTTTTCACCCACTACGATATCTTTTTGGCTAATCACACCTGAAATGGGTGCTTTAATGGCAAAACGACCATTTACTCCACCTGTTGCCCCTAGGGCGTTTAAGCGGCTTTGCACCGATTGCACAGTAATCTGCGCTTGTCGGTAAGCATTTTCTGCCCGTTGGTAATCCTGCTTGGCGGAAATGCCCTGTGACCATAACTGCTGTTCACGTTGATAATCTTGACGTGCCAAATCCAAACTGGCTTGAGCCATCCGCAAATTGGCCTGTTGATCAATCAGTTCTGGGACGGACAGTACAGCTAAGGTTTGTCCTTTTTGTACGTTTTGACCAAGTTCAACATTCACCTGTTCCACATGCCCACCAAAGTTTGGCGAAATATGTGCTTGCTGATCGGTATTAACCACAAGCTTTCCAGGCAGAACGGTAACTTGAGACACCACGCCTTGTTGAGCTGAAGCGATTTGAATGCCTTGCTCTGTCAGTTGCTGTGCCGTCAGTTGAATTTCACCTTCCTCGGCATGTCCTTTTTCTGCCTCGGGTTCATCAGCATGTTCAGATTCTTCATGTTCTGCATGCGCATGTTCATCAGTGGTTTTATCTTTTGAGCTAAACCAGATCCCTAAAGCGATGAGAAATGTAATGAGGAGCAAAAGCCCAATCATCAATGGCTGTGATATTTTTCCAAGTTGGTTTTTTAGTTGCATATTATTGTGCTCCGCCAAGGATGAGGTCTTGTATTTGTGCGATAGAATTTTTACTGATTTGGCTATAAGCATCTGAACTACTGATCTGTTCGTAGCTAGTACCTAGGCTGAGTGCTTCTGCGCTCAATGCAGTCTGCCAAGCTTGACGTAATAACTGCAACTGCCCAAGGCGTATGCTTTGCAGTTGTGAGTTAGCTTGTTGGATGTCGGTAATGGACAGCTTTCCCGCTTTAAAACCTTGCAGCGTGCGTACTTGAACTTGTTCTGCCAAAGTGGTTTGTTGGCTCATCGAACTGAACTGTTTATTTAGTCCTTTGAGCTCATGCATGGCATTGGCGATATCTAAAATCTGCTGTTTTAACTCACGCTGTTGCTGCTGATTCAACAGGCTTTGCTGACGCTGGGCCATCGGAATGCTGTATTGCTGACGGTTAAAAATATTCAGCGGAATATCCACGCCGACACCTAATGTGGTATCGCTACTTTCATTCGGTGCTTGGCTCCGTTTCATGCCGACATTTAAGGTCGGATTGGGACGTGCCTGCACTTTTAAACTTTCAATGTTTAAATTGGACTGTTGAATGTTCAGTGCATATAGCTTTTCCAACCAACCTTCAGCAATATAGCGCTGTACTGTGGCATCGCTTTGATCTGGCCATGGCATTGAGGTCGCATTGAGTTGAATATCGGCTTTGGTTTCGCCCCAAAGGTTTGAGAGTTGACGCTGTGCTACTTGTTCTGACAGTACCGCTTGTTGGTATAAGCGCTGCATATCCAAACTTTCGATTTGCGCACGTTCATAGTCAACCAAAGCAATACTGCCCGCCTGATAACGTTTTTTGGCACTGTCTAAATTGTTTTGACTCACTTTGAGTTGTGCTGCGTACAGCGATTTTTCAACTTGTGCCAAAGCCAACTGAGACCATGCAAATTTCACCACCAATTGGCTTTGTGCTGTCCACAGTTGTTGTTGTAACTGTCCTTGTTGCTGCGCTGTTTCTGCGAGTTTTTGATTAAGCTTACGCTGTCCAAAAACATCTAAGGGCTGACTGATGGCAATACTGAGCTCTTGATTGGTATTTGAACCCAAACCATCTTGATTGATATTTAAGCTAGGATTTTGCCATAGGCCACTGTTTTTGATGTTCAGCTCTGAAATGCTTTGACGCTGTTGCCCAATGTCGCTTTGGTTTTGATAGCGCTCTACTTTTGCTAAAGCTTCATCCAAAGTCTTGATCGGTTCGGCAAAACTCCATTGCATCGCGGCTGTTGTTATGCCCACAGCAAGGGCTTGGCGTATAAACGCCTTAAATTGATTCGACATGTTTTTTCCCACTAATTTTTAGAAGAAGTGGTGGGAAATGTTTTAGGCTACCCCACCATTAGCGGGGAAAGTTCAGGAGGAGGATGTTGCCCCAATAAATCAGGGGCTTGATAGGCATTGTGCCAAAAAAACTGCGGACGCTCACGAACTTCAAACGCGAGCGGCATTTGATAGTTTATTTCTTTCGGAATAATCAAATGTGCCATTGAAGGCAAATGATCTTGATGGTCTTCACCCAATTCAAACTGATCATTTGCCGTTTGAGTATGGCTATCGGCACTGCTTTGCTGGTGTGCCTTATCATCAGACACACACAAGGTGGTTTGATGATGCCCAAAATGAAAATTTTGTTGCGTCACGACTTGAGTTTTTTGTTCTTCATGGACGCAAAAAGCTGCCGCCACGTTCCAAAGACTTTGGAACATGAATAAAGCAACTAAGACGCTAATCCACGTGGTAGAACGCATAATGTCGTACTGAAATAAAGTGACGCTATTGTAAAGCCTAGACTAAGTCTAAGGTCAAGTCTTTTTAATGACTATGTTCGTGTGGGTGTGGATGGCATTCATCTTTTTCAATCTGCAAAGTCACTTGCGTAATCCCATGCTCATGCCCCAATAACTCCACGGCTTGGTGGTATAAAGCTCTCTGGTCTACATCAGGCGCAATCAAATGCGCTGTTAAATGCACATTTTTAGAGGTAATGGCCCAAACTTTAAGCTGGTGAATGCCTTGTACACCCTCTAAAGCCAGCAAGTCATTGCGTAAAGATTCGATATCAATTTCACTTGGTACACCTTCGAGCAAAATATTGATACTTTGTTTCAGTAGGACCCAAGTTCGAGGTAAGACCCAAAAGCCGATCAACACAGCAATAACGGTATCTACCCACATCCAACCTGTGAAATAAATCACCAGTGCGCCAATGATCACACCCACAGAGCCCAAGGCATCACTGAGCACCTCAAGATAAGCCCCTTTCACATTTAAGCTGTCTTGGCTGCTCGACACCAAAATTTTCATTGAAATTAGGTTGATGATTAAACCCAAAACCGCGACAACCAACATACCCAAGCTTTGAATTTCGGGTGGTTGGCTAAAACGCTGATAGGCTTCATATAAAATGTAAATCGCCACCACAAACAACATCATGGCATTAAACAACGCGGCCAAAATTTCAAACCGTTGATAACCAAAAGTACGTTTATCATCGGCAGGTTTTTGCCCAATTTTGATGGCTGCTAAAGCAATCGCTAAAGCAGCGGCATCGGTAAACATATGCGCTGCATCGGACAGTAAGGCCAAGCTTTGCGTGATAAATCCTGCAACCACTTCTACAATTAAGAAGGTAAACGTCAGGGCAAGTGCAATGGTTAATTTCTTGGCATTTTTTGCAGTCACTTCAACATGACTGTGATCATGGTTATGAGAACCACTCATGTAGGACTCCTTATCATTTTATTTAACGAAATGCTTCACCATTGAAATCGAAGCTTTTTTTTAATTTAAAAATTACTCGATTTAGCATACTCGGTTAAAACAATAAAATCATCTTTCATGTGAATACGTCTTTATTTGCGGCGTTTTTTACCTGTCAAAAAGTTCATGGCCTGTGTATAGCCTGTTGGTGTAATACGCTGTACCAGATCGATAATTTTGGCATCTGTTCCAATTAAGACACGGCGCTCATCTTTTTTCACAGCCTTTAAAATGGCCTGTGCTGCCACATCTGGCGGAGTTTTAAGCATTTTATTGAAAGAACGGCTAGCACGCTCAGGGTTCATACCTAATGCACGAATACTGTCACTCATTCGTGCACTATTGGCGATATTGGTACGTATACCACCCGGATGAACACAAGTTGCGCTAACGCCACAGTCTTGCAAATCTAACTCTTGACGCAGTGCTTCGGTAAAACCACGGACAGCAAACTTTGTCGCATTATAGGCACTCTGAGTAGGTTGAGCCGTGAGTCCAAATAGACTTGAGATATTCACAATATGCCCAGATCCACTTTGTTTTAAGTAGGGTAAAAAAGCTTTGGTTCCATATACCACACCCCAAAAGTTGATGTTGAAAATCCACTCGGCATCTTCATAGCTTAAGCCTTCAACAGTACTCGCTAACGCGACCCCTGCATTATTAAAAACGAAATTGACCTGCCCAAAGTCTTGCTGACACTGCTTTGCCCAATCCTCTACTGCCTTACGGTCTGAAACATCCAGTTTTGTGAGCGTGACTGAAACAGGATAATCTTTGACGTGATTTAAGGTTTCAGCCAAACCTTGTTCATTGAGATCACTGAGTGCCAAATGTGTACCTTGTTTAGCCAGTTGAATCGCCAACTGCTGCCCAATGCCTGAACCTGCGCCTGTGATCGCTGCCACTTTATTTTCAAAATTTTTCATAATGCTCTCTAAATATCGTTTTAAACTTAAACGCCATGCTGAAGGTTCAAGTACTTTAGTTCTACGCAGACAAGGTCTATTTTAGTTAATGTACAAAAATTACAGTCATGAATGAAATGATCATTTCTAATGATTCAGTATGTATAAAATTCATGAGTGGTATTTTAAATATAAGATCATTTTTAATTTTCTTGTATTTTCAAGTGATAGGACTCTGAAAACAAGTTACTGATATCTACATAGTGTGTCACATAGGCTTTAGACTATAACAGTCCTGAGCAATTCTGCTTCATCTGTTATATTTTTTTAATCTTGTTTTTGTACCTGTTTCATCAGTCGTTTGCTTTACATAATGTACTCATCACCTCAGTTGAGTGCAGTAACCATGAAAGATCTAGACTCAAAAAAACCAGCAAAATATGCAGATAGTTCAATTTCAGATAAAGCATTTAAAAACATGATTATCTGGTTCGCGATTTACTGTGGGCTTTTTTGTATAGGTGTGATTTTCTTTGTCGGTGCAGATCAAAACTACCTTCTTCAATAAGAATCTGAAGTTTGCTGCACTAATATCAACATCTAAATTCGGGCCTCAAAATTAAACTCCACGAGAAAATACACTTTGGAGATTAAACCTAGACATGGGTTTAATCTCTATTTTTTTGAGTTGAAGACTAGTAAAACGGCAGTTACATTACATTTTGAATGGTTAATGTCATTACAAATGAATGACAGGGGCTGTGTAAAGATCAGACTTCAAGCCCAAATCACTAAAAATGCAGCAACCACCACCAATACAATACCGAGATGTTCAGCACGTGCCAGCTTTTCTTTAAAGAAGTAGGCTGAAATCAACATACTAAAGATAATCTCAACCTGCCCCAAAGTTTTTACAATGGGCACGGACTGCATACTCATGGCACTAAACCAACCCAGTGACGCCAAAAAACTACAGAGGCTGACACGAAATGTAAGTCCAATACGTTGCCACATGGCCCATAATGTTGCGCGGCGAAATATACCCAAATACATTAAAAGTAAACAGCACTGTGTCCCAATCACCATTAAGAGCACCCAAGCTGCACGGTGAATAAACGGTAAATTATCTAGTTCTAAACTGGCCTCACGTACCAAGAGCGAGGTAATGGCAAAACATAAACCACTACCGATACCTATACATAAGGTTTGTACGGAAAAATCAGAAAAGTCCCGCCCTTTGGACATTAAAAATACTGCGAAGCCTCCGACAGCAACCCCTAACCAGCCTAAAAGGCTTAAATGATCGGATAAAAAGACTACAGCAATAATCGCAGCAAGTACTGCTTCACTTTTAGCAAGACCCACCCCAATCGCATAATTTTTTTGCTTAAAAAGCTGAACCATCAATGCTGTTGCTGCAATTTGGCTCAACGCCGCAATAAGCACATAGATAGCAAAACGGAGATTGAAATGGACGGACTCTGTCACAGGTTTGAAATGGTAAAGGCAACTGATGTAAATCAGTGCTAAAGGTAAAGCAAAGATGAACCGCGCTAGAGTCACTCCATAAACATCTACAGTAGTACTGAGTTGCTTTTGAAAAGCGTTGCGCCAAGCCTGCATGAAAGCGGCCATAAGCGTAAAAAGAATCCATGTTATTGTCATCAAGTACTCTATATACAGTTACTTACCTCACATAATGTAACCCGTTGATGGCAGCACATGTGCTTTATTTTCATGACTTATTCTTATGTGACAAATAACTTAAGTTCTGACGAAACTTCGACTATTGCATGACTTTCGCAACATTTCCTCAAAACTGAGTATCGAGCAAAACATAAAAAGCCGAAGGGGTTATCCTTCGGCTTCTATGTGAAATTTCACTTCGATCTATACATATCAAAGTGAAAACGGGTTATCACTTAAAGTATTAGAAGTTATAAATCGCAACCAAGTTCACACGGTTGTCTTCACCTTTTTTACTACCATTTGCCGCAGGTGCAAACGCTTCACGCTCACCGTAGACATACTCTACGCCAAGGCTAACAGGCTGAACTGGGCTATAGAATAAATTACCCCATGCCTGCCATAAGTTTTTATTGATTTTGGTATCATCAGCTACAGCATCAAGGTAGTCCTGATTTTTATCAAAAGTCATATAACCATAAGCCAAAGTACCACGTAATTTGTCATTAAACTTCTGTGTTAAACCGACAGTAATTGAGTCAAACTCACTTTGTTCAATACTTGTGCCTGTTGCAACTACGCCAGGGTTAGTAAAGGATACAAAGCTGCTATCGCCTTTAACATGGTAGTAGTCGGCTTTCACAGAAGTCACAGGGGTGATGTCAAATTTGGCACCAACACCTACGCCATACGCCCACTCTTCTTGATTTTGAATGCGTTTTTCATGCGCCATTGCACGCCCACTGACTGAAAGTGCATCATTAAACTTATGATTCAGTCGTCCTGTAAATGCTGGCATACGTTGGCTCATGCTGGCATCTTTCGGGTCTTCCACTGCCGCGACTAAGTTAGTATTTGGCGTAAATTTATGGGTATAACGCACTTGAGGTGTACGTTTAATTGAAGCACCCACATAAGCCAAAGCATCAATCGTTTCAGGGATGTAGTCTGGAGTCGCAAAGTTTGACCACGTTTGACCAATTAACCAGTTACCATAGTTTAAATACGCATGACGAATACGTAAATTATCAAGGTTTGCGCCGCCTAAAAAGTCGACCTCAATTTTGGCATTTAAGTTCTGATCGGCGACTGGCGCTTTAAAGTCCAAACCTAATCGCGTTGCTGAAAGGGTTGATCTTAAGCGATCGCTATTTTCAGCATTTCCTTCTAAAGGCACGCTATTGATTTGGTTATAGGGCATATCACGAGAGCCACCTTCGGCCTGATACGATGCGTCCGCGCGAACATTACCGTATAAGTTGAACTCTGCCCCACCTTTGGTCAAACCTAAACCCGTTTTTTCAACCGTTTTTGGCGTCGTCAACACTTGACGTTCAACAGCGCTCAATTGAACAGCTTGCTGCTGTTGTTGCTGCGTATTCTGTTGAAGCATTTGTTTTAACGCATTAATTTCATTTCTAAGTTGCTCAATCTCTGTCGTCGTATTGGTTTGTGCATGTAATGCTGCACTACTTAACATAGATAAAGTGACAACTAAAACGTTCTTCTTAAATTGTTTCATTTAACACGGGTCCTGTGTATTTAAGTCTGTCCTGACTTTTACTCTTTAATATTTAGCTCTCTTTTTCATCGCTGTTTTCTAACGCAATGCATTTCTTTTAATACTTTAAAATGAAACTTTTTATCGCATTAAAAATCGCGTTAAAAAACAACTTATAAAAAGCAAATTGATTTTAACAGTTCATACAGTTTTTGAAATGAGCCTACTACTAATGCACTAGACTCATGGGTTCAGTATTCTTTAATTGGCTGTCGATTTAACTGCATCAAACACTTGTTTTAATTTGGTTTTTTCACCATCTACAGACACTTTTAAGTTGACCATAAACACTGCGAAAGCTGCAATCACACCAGGTATCGCAATCACGAGAAAATTCATTTGATGTGGCAACTCAAAAGTTAACAATGCACCTGTCAGTACAGGTCCAACAATTGCGCCAATGCGTCCTATGCCTGAAGCCCAGCCCATACCTGTAGAGCGCACCGCAGTTGGATAGAACTGTGCAACAAAGGTATACAGTAGAATTTGCGAGCCAATAGTTGCTGCGCCTGCAATTGCAATTAAACCGTACAGCACCATTTGTGGACTGTTGAAACCAAGTAGAATTAGTGCAATAGCACCTACGGTGAACATGGTTGTTAAAACTGGTTTTAAGTGGAAACGGTCTGCGAGCGCACCACCGCCAATCGCTCCAACCATACCACCAATATTTAAAGCAAATAAGAAAATCATACTCGCACCAAGCGAATAACCTGCTTGAATCATTAGTTTTGGTAACCAGCTTCCAAGTGCATAGACCATGAGCAGGCACATAAAGAATGCCACCCAAAACATCATGGTGCTAAAGGTACGTCCTTGTTGGAATAATGCTTTTAATGGAGCATCATCACCAGCAACAGGTTCATTAAGTTTAAATGTCGTTTCTGGCTGAATGGATTGCTCAGGTGCAATTTTTTGCACAATTTCACGGACTTTTTCAGTTTCACCCTTTTTAGTCAGGAACATTAAAGACTCAGGTAAAAACTTCCAAAGAATCGGCAAAGCCAAAAATGGAATGATGGCGATATAGAACATGATTTTCCAACCATAGTCTGTTACTAACCATGCACCCAGTAAAGCTGAGGTCATGCCACCAATAGCGTAACCACTGAACATAACCGCCACGAGTGTGCTACGAATACGCTTCGGAGCATATTCAGTCATGAGTGCGACCACGTTTGGCATCACCCCACCAATACCAAGTCCCGCAAGAAAACGTAAAATACCAAACTCGATAGGATTGCTTGCAAATGCGCCGAGAAAGGTGAAACCACTAAAAATAGCCACACAAATCATAATGGTCTTTTTACGGCCCAATTTGTCAGACAACGTCCCAAAGCTCATTGCACCGAACATCATGCCAAACAAGGCTGTACTCGCAAGTAAACCTGCTTGTACTGCACTGAGTCCCCACTCTTGCATCAGAAGTGGCAATGCCACGCCATAGATGACTAAATCATAACCGTCAAAAATAATAATCAGTAGACACCAAATGAGTACACTCCAATGAAAGGGCGTAAATTTGGCTTCATCGACCACCGTGTTGATGTTAACTGGATTTGTATTCACTTTAAGCCTCCTGCTTGCGAATGTTTGTTGCTGTGCACATTGCAGCAAAAGTAGCTTTCTTGTCCAAAACCGAATAACTCTATATTTATACCTTTAAGGTCGGTTAAGGTTTTTATTGTTTTAAATGAATAGCTTATATAACCCATGATTGCAGTGAGAGACAGAAAATAAGCAAAACCAAGCGATTATGACTATAAAAAAAGCCATCTCCAAGGATGGCTGAAATGGCTCGTTTTAAAATGTAGACTTTCAAAGTATCGTGGAATTTAAATCCCCAAGTTTAGATAAATGCGCGGTCATATTTGATCGCTTCAAGGTCATAGACCTGATAAATACAATCAAATAACGAACGAATATCTTCACTTTCATCCATAGAACGAATCGCCAGAAAAATGGGGCTAGTCGCTGCATCATCTAAGATTGGAATATAGTTCAAATGCGGGAGTTGAATGGTTCGTGCACTTTCAGGAACCACACAAATTCCTTCTCCAGCAGCAACTAACCCCAGTGCCAACTGTATTTCACGAACTTCTTTTAAGTGTTTAGGTTCCAGCCCATATTCGGAAAACAGCCCTTGGACTTGGGTAGAAAAGTTTGGCTTGGGATGACTCGGATAAAGAAATAAGTTCTGATCGATCAAGTCCGACAGGTACACACCTTGTTTTTGCGCCGTCAAAGGATGACTCGAATGTGCCGCTAACATCAACGGTTCTTCACGCAGTAAAACCCGACGCACAGCAGGATCTGAAATTCGTAATCGTCCAAAACCAACATCAATGCGCCCTTCTTTTAAGGCCTGAATTTGGTCTTTGGTACTCATTTCAATCAATTCAATTTTTAAATGTGGCTGTTGCTGGCGAAATAAATACACAATTTTAGGCAATAAGCCATATAGCAATGACCCCACAAAGCCCATAGTCACCGTTTTTTCCACCAATCCCACTCGCTGAGTCATAGCTTTTATTTCTTCGGCATTAGACAAAAGTTTAACAGCGTGCTGATAGAAGAATTGGCCTGCCTCCGTGGTCTTGAGTGGACGACTGCCACGTTCAAATAATTGCACTCCTAATTCGGCCTCCAGATTTTGTATCTGGCGGCTCAAAGGAGGCTGCGCAATGAATAATTTTTCAGCAGCTTTGGTAAAGCTCTGCTCTTCTACAACAGCTACATAGTAGCGGAGGTGTCTCAATTCCATGACTATTTATACCTTTAAGATATATTAAAATGCTAATTTGATCTTCGACAGTTCATATTTATTCTTTTAAGGTATATCAAATCAGGTACACAACGCAAGGCTGCGCAGAGTTAAGATGTATAAATCTATAGAAACCTTACTCGTCGAAATCCCCACTATTCGCCCACACAAAATGGCGGTAGCGACTATGCAAACGCAAACGCTTGTCTTGGTGAAAATCAGCACTGAAGATGGCTTTGTCGGTTGGGGTGAAGCGACAACAATTGGTGGACTGGGCTACGGTGAAGAAAGTCCAGAAAGCATTAAGACCAATATTGAAACTTATTTTGCACCTTTATTGAAATCCCTTAAAGCTCAAAACATCGCACAAACTATGCGTGCTTTAAAAAAGAATATTAATGGTAACCGTTTTGCTAAATGTGCAATTCAAACGGCTCTACTCGATATCCAAGCACAACGTTTAGATTTACCCCTTTCTGAAGTATTGGGTGGCCGTTTACGTGACAGCTTACCTGTACTTTGGGTGTTGGCATCTGGCGACACTGAAAAAGATATTGCTGAAGGCCGAAAAATGATTGAGGCAAAACGCCACAATATTTTCAAACTTAAAATCGGTTCACGCCGTGTAGAAGAAGATGTTGAACATGTTCTTGCGATTAAACAAGCACTGGGTTCAAACATTTCCATCCGTGTCGATGTGAACCGTGCATGGTCTGAGCTAGATGCGATTAAGGGTATTCAACTCCTACAAAATGGTGGTGTTGACCTGATTGAACAGCCGTGTGCGATCGACAACATTGATGCGATGCAGCGTTTAACACGACGTTTTGATCTTGCCATCATGGCGGATGAATCGCTCATGGGACCAAGCTCAGCCTACCGTTTAGCCAAAACCAATGCTGCCTCTGTTTTTGCAGTCAAAGTGGCTCAGTCTGGTGGACTAATCGAAGGTCATGAAGTGGCGAAGATTGCCAACTTAGCAGGCATAGATTTGTATGGCGGAACCATGCTTGAAGGTGCAGTCGGCACGATTGCTTCGGCACATTTGTTCTCGACTTTTGAAAATTTAGCTTATGGCACCGAGCTATTCGGCCCACTGCTTTTAACCCAAGATATTTTAAAAACCCCACTTCAATATACTGACTTCGCTTTGCATCTACCCCAAGGAAAAGGACTCGGTATTGAATTGGACGAAAACAAGATTGACCAGTTGCGCCGCGCTTAAGCGACGTCTTAACCCTTTAGGAGTTACACATGCTTTTTCACGTACGTATGGATGTAAACATTCCACTGGATATGCCTGCTGAAACTGCCAGTGAAATTAAAGCAGTCGAAAAAGCATATTCGCAAGAGCTACAAGCTCAAGGCAAATGGCGACATATTTGGCGTATTACAGGTCAGTACTCAAACATCAGCATTTTTGATGTAGACAGCAATGAAGAGCTACACAACATTTTGCAAGGTTTACCTCTGTACCCGTATATGAATATTGAAGTGATGCCTTTAAACCGACATCCATCTTCTATTCGCGAAGATGATCGTTAATTAAATGGTCGAATAGAAACAGCTGAATCACTGACATCTAATCTACGATCCAGTGAAGGATATTAACAAGGAACGTGGCAGCTAAGCTTTTAAAGAAATCAATAAAGCTAGCCACCACACAGCAAACATACTTAAGGAGCAATAGTATGAATCGTCAACAGATTGATGCATTAGTCAAAACAATGAATGTGGATACAGCAACAGGTTCTGTAGACGCACGTACTCAACAAATTGTGGTTCGTTTATTGGGTGATTTATTCCAAGCGATTGAAGACTTAGATTTGAGCCAAACTGAAGTTTGGAAAGGTCTTGAATACTTTACGGATGCGGGTCAAGCCAACGAACTTGGTTTACTTGCGGCTGGTCTTGGTCTTGAACACTACCTCGACTTACGTGCAGATGAAGCCGATGCCAAAGCAGGCATTACAGGCGGAACACCACGTACCATCGAAGGTCCTTTATACGTAGCTGGTGCACCTGAATCGGTTGGTTTTGCGCGTATGGATGATGGTTCTGAAGAAGGCAAAATTCCGACTTTAATTATTGAAGGGACAGTGACTGACTCTGATGGTCAGATTATTGAAGGTGCAAAAGTTGAAGTGTGGCATGCCAATAGCTTAGGCAACTACTCTTTCTTCGATAAGTCACAATCAGACTTCAATCTACGTCGTTCAATCATGAGTGACCAAGATGGTAAATACGTTGCTCTCACCACGATGCCTGTTGGTTATGGTTGCCCACCAGAAGGGACAACTCAATTTGTATTGAACAAGTTAGGCCGTCACGGTAACCGCCCTTCGCACGTACATTACTTCGTATCTGCGCCAGGCTACCGTAAGTTAACCACCCAATTCAACATTGAGGGTGACCAATACCTGTGGGATGACTTTGCATTTGCAACACGTGAAGGCTTAGTGGCTACCGCTGTCGATATTACCGATGAAGCTGAAATTGCACGCCGTGGTTTAACTGGTCCATTCAAACACATTCAATTCAATGTTGAACTGGTGAAAGACCAAGCGGCTGCACCATCAACTGAAGTTGAACGTCGTCGCGCTAGCGCTTAATTACCCTTGGAACCGAAATAGCCACTGCAAAGTCGCATTTCGGGGACTTCCTCACTTTTGGAAAGTCGGAGAACGGACATGCCACGTATCCCAGTTATTAATACTAGCCATCTCGATCGTATCGACGAATTACTTGTCGACAACTTTGAAACAGGCGAATTCAAACTTCATCGTTCAGTGTTTACTGATCAAGCCCTTTTTGACCTAGAAATGAAGTATATCTTCGAGGGTAACTGGGTTTACTTGGCACATGAAAGCCAAATTCCAAATAACAATGACTATTACACGACGTATATTGGCCGTCAGCCGATTCTGATTGCACGTAACCGTAATGGTGAACTCAATGCCATGATCAATGCCTGTTCACACCGTGGTGCACAGCTTTGTCGTAATAAACGTGGCAATAAAGCAACTTATACATGCCCTTTCCATGGTTGGACATTTAACAACTCTGGCAAACTTTTAAAAGTGAAAGATCCAGCAGACGCAGGTTATTCAGACTGTTTTAACCACGAAGGTTCACATGATCTGAAAAAAGTTGCACGTTTTGGCAACTATAAAGGTTTCTTGTTCGGCAGCTTAAATCCAGATGTTCCCTCTTTAGAAGAGTACTTAGGCGAAACCAGCAAAATCATTGACATGATTGTGGATCAGTCTGAGCAAGGTCTTGAAGTTTTACGTGGTGCATCTACCTACACCTATGAAGGCAACTGGAAACTCACTGCAGAAAATGGTGCAGATGGTTATCACGTTTCTGCGGTGCACTGGAACTATGCAGCGACCACTCAACAACGTAAAGAAAAACAAGCAGGTGACAACATCCGTGCCATGAGCGCAGGAGCTTGGGGTAAACAAGGCGGTGGCTCATACGGTTTTGACAATGGTCACATGCTGCTTTGGACACAATGGGCGAACCCAGAAGACCGTCCAAACTTCCCGAAAGCCGACGAATACTCTGAAAAATTTGGCGAAGCAATGTCGAAGTGGATGATTGAGCGCTCACGCAACTTATGTCTTTATCCGAACGTCTATTTGATGGATCAATTCGGTTCACAAATTCGCGTACTTCGCCCGATTTCAGTCAATAAAACCGAAGTCACGATTTACTGTATTGCCCCTGTAGGCGAAAACGCAGAAGCTCGTACGCGCCGTATTCGCCAGTACGAAGACTTCTTCAATGCCTCAGGCATGGCTACACCCGATGATTTAGAAGAATTTCGTGCATGCCAAGCAGGCTACGCAGGCATTGAACTGGAATGGAATGATATGTGCCGCGGTTCAAAGCATTGGATTCATGGCCCAGATGATGCTGCCAATGAAATTGGTCTAAAACCAAAGCTTTCAGGTGTCAAAACTGAAGATGAAGGCCTCTACCTTGCTCAGCACCAACACTGGCTAGACATGATGAAAATTGCCATTGCCAATGAAAAAGCACTGGCTGTTGAAACTGCAAATGAACAAGGAGAAGTGGCATGAATGCTCCGACAACACTTAATACCGTTAGCATCGAACAAATCAGTCAGTTTCTGTATCAAGAAGCACGTTTTTTAGATGATGAACAATGGGACGATTGGCTTGCATGTTATGCCCCTTCAGCATCGTTTTGGATGCCTGCATGGGATGACGACGATACCCTGACTACGGATCCGCAGTCTGAAATTTCACTGATTTACTACCCAGACCGCCAAGGTTTAGAAGACCGTGTGTTCCGCATTAAAACTGAACGCTCTTCTGCGACCATGCCAGACACACGTACTTGTCACAATGTGAATAATATCGAAGTGATTGAGCGTAATGGAGACAAAGTTACCGTCCGTTTTAACTGGAATACGCTGAGCTTCCGCTACAAAACCAGTTATAGCTACTTTGGTATGTCGCGTTATGAAATAGACTTCTCAGGTGAAAAACCACAAATTTTAAGTAAATACGTGGTCCTGAAAAACGATTACATCAACCAAGTGATTGATGTTTATCACCTCTAAGTTTTAGCCACACATCCTTAGTATGCTTTCAGCCAAATGGAGTTTTGGCTGAAAGTGCCAAGTTTCAACGTTTTTAAAGGATATTCAGCCATGTCAAACCACAATGTTGCACTTCAATTTGAAGATGGCGTAACGCGTTTTATTACCGTGACTCAAGGTGAGTCTTTATCAGATGCCGCTTACCGCCAAAAAATTAACATTCCGCTAGACTGCCGTGATGGTGCATGTGGGACTTGCCGCGCTTTTTGCGAATCTGGTAGTTATGACATGCCTGAAGAGACGTATATTGAAGATGCGTTAACACCAGAAGAAGCGGAACAAGGCTATATTTTGGCTTGCCAATGCCGTCCAAGCTCGGATGCCGTATTCCAAATTCAAGCTTCATCTGAAGTCTGCAAAACCGAAATTCACCAGTACCAAGGCACTTTAGTCGCTGTTGAAAACTTATCAGAATCAACCATTACTTTTGATATTCAACTTGATGAAGGTCAACCTGATATTCATTTCCTTGCTGGTCAATATGTCAACGTCGGCATTCCAGAGACAGCAGAAACGCGTTCCTATTCATTTAGCTCGAAACCGGGCAACCGTTTAACTGGCTTTGTGGTACGTAATGTGCCGAATGGCAAAATGAGTAGCTTTTTAAGTGGTGCTGCCAAAGCGGGCGATAAAATGACTTTTACAGGCCCATTTGGTAGCTTCTACCTGCGTAATGTGGTTCGTCCTGTCCTCATGCTTGCGGGCGGTACAGGTATTGCCCCTTTTATGTCAATGCTGCAGATTTTAGAAGAAAAAGGCGCTGAACATCCTGTTCGTTTGGTCTTTGGTGTTACCAATGACTTCGATTTAGTTGCTTTAGAACAGCTCAATGCCCTCCAAGCTAAACTTCCATGGTTTGAATACCGTACCGTGGTTGCAAGTCCAGACTCTGCACATGAGCGTAAAGGTTATGTGACTGGGCACATTGACAATGAATGGCTCAATGGCGGTGATGTTGATGTCTACCTTTGTGGTCCTGTCCCTATGGTCGATGCTGTTCGTGGTTGGTTAGATAGCGAAGGTGTAAAACCTGCAAACTTCCTGTTTGAAAAATTCTCTGCAAACTGATTGGGGCCACTTATCATGTCTGATCGTCAAAGATTTTTAAACAAAGTCGTGATTGTGACTGGTGCCGCTCAAGGCATTGGTCGCGGTGTTGCACTCCAAGTGGCTAATGAAGGTGCGCAAGTTGTTTTAGCCGACTTATCTGACTATGTCGATGAAACATTAGCAGAAATTGAAGCAAAACAAGGTAATGCAATAACAGTCAAAGCCAACCTCGAAACCTTCGCAGGTGCTCAAAGTGTTGTAGACAAAGCACTTGAAGTCTATGGCCGTGTCGATGTGCTCATCAACAACGTCGGCGGTGCAATTTGGATGAAACCTTTTGAAGAGTTTTCTGAAGAAGAAATTATCAAAGAAGTCAATCGCTCATTATTCCCAACGCTGTGGTGTTGTCGCGCTGTTTTACCTGAAATGATTAAAAATCAGAAAGGTACGATTGTAAATGTGTCTTCTATAGCGACTCGTGGCATTAACCGTGTGCCTTATTCGGCATCAAAAGGTGGGGTTAATGCCCTTACTGCATCGCTGGCTTTTGAACATGCTGAAGATGGGATCCGAGTGAATGCAGTTGCTACGGGTGGAACCGAAGCACCGCCGCGTAAAGTGCCACGTAATACAAATCCACTGTCTGAAAATGAAAAGTCATGGATGCAACAAGTGGTCGATCAAACTATTGATCGTAGTTTTATGAACCGTTATGGCACGATTCAGGAACAAGTGAATGCGATTGTATTCCTTGCTTCAGATGATTCGTCATATATGACAGGTACAGTTGTTCCTGTCGGCGGTGGCGATCAAGGCTAATTGATCGTTACATTACTTTTATATACAGGATCATGTCTGCATGGAGGCAAATGAATGGCTACCCTGTTTAAAACTTTGAAAGAAGATTGGTCTATTTCAGCCACTGTCGCAGGATTTTTGGCAGTGCTGATTTCCTATTCAGGACCACTCATTATCTTCTTTCAGGCTGCACAACAAGCTCAGGTTTCCCCGACCATGATGATTTCATGGATTTGGGGTATTTCTATTGGAGCAGCCGTGGCAGGAATCTTTCTTTCCATTAAGTTCAAAGTCCCTGTGATTACAGCATGGTCTGCACCAGGTACGGCTTTATTGGTCACCCTGTTCCCGAATATTAGTCTGAATGAAGCTGTAGCCGCTTATATCACCTCAGCCGTGGTGATTTTCCTGATCGGGATCAGTGGTTACTTTGATAAATTATTGAAATGGATTCCGCAGTCGGTGGCTGCTGGGATGATGGCAGGTATTCTATTTCAGTTTGGTTTAGGTCTGTTTAGTGCCACTAACAGTATGCCTATTATTGTATTTAGCATGCTGTTTGTCTTTTTAGTCGCAAAACGAATTTCACCACGCTATAGCATGCTTTGGGTACTGCTTTCAGGTGTGGCCTTGAGCTTTGGACTTGGTGAAATGAATGCGGTGAGTTTAGATTTCCAACTTGCTATTCCTCAGTTCATTAGCCCTGAATGGACTTGGCACTCCACCTTAAACCTTGCCCTGCCTTTGATTTTAGTCAGCCTGACAGGGCAGTTTTTACCAGGCATGGCCATCATGAAACTGAGTGGTTATGACATGCCTGCCAAGCCGATTATCACCACCACCAGTATTGTGTCTTTAGCTGTTGCATGTGTCGGCGGTATCACCATTGTTTTGGCGTCCATTACCGCTGCACTGTGTATGGGCAAAGATGCGCATGAGTTAAAAGAAAAGCGTTATATCGCAGGCGTTGCTAACGGCATTTTCTATATTTTAGGTGGTTTGTTTGCAGGTAGTATCGTTCTGCTCTTCAGCTTGCTACCGAAAGAGCTTGTTGCCGCTTTGGCTGGCTTAGCCTTATTGGGTGCAATTTCAACCAATATCGCTGTAGCTATGAAAGATGAATCTCAACGAGATTCTGCCCTCATTACCTTTTTAGCCACAGCTTCAGGTATGCATTTTTTAGGTCTAAGTTCCGTTTTTTGGGGCATCGTTATTGGTTTAACTGCGCATCTAATTTTAAGTAAACGTAGTCCTGATATTTCAGCTTTAGCTTCAACTCCAAGCTCAAATCCAAGTTCCAAAAGTTAATAGGTACGCTGTGCCTAGGACAATATTATGATTGATAAAAGTTCAGCTTCTTTAACAGAAGCACTTTCGCAAATAAAGGATGGTTCCACCATCATGATTGGTGGTTTTGGTACCGCAGGACAACCTGCTGAACTGATCGATGGCTTAATTCAACTTGGCATTAAAGACCTCACCATCGTCAGTAACAACGCAGGCAATGGCGATTATGGTCTGGCGAAATTACTCAAAGCGGGTGCCGTGAAAAAAGTCATCTGTTCGTTCCCGCGTCAGTCCGACTCTTGGGTCTTCGATGAGCTCTATCGTGCAGGCAAAATCGAATTGGAACTGGTGCCGCAAGGCAACTTGGCCTGTCGTATTCAAGCCGCAGGCATGGGACTCGGTGCAGTCTTTACCCCAACTGGCTACGGCACCTTATTGGCCGAAAGCAAAGAAACCCGTCACATCGATGGTAAAGATTATGTGTTGGAATATCCAATCAAAGCTGACTTTGCTTTGATTAAAGCACAGCAAGGCGACCGTTGGGGCAATCTGGTCTACCGCAAATCGGCACGTAACTTCGGCCCGATTATGGCCATGGCCGCAGATGTAACCATTGTACAAGTCTCTGAAGTGGTGGACTTAGGGGCCTTAGACCCTGAACACATCATCACCGCAGGTATTTTTGTTCAACACGTGGTACAGGTTCAACCTGAACCTGTTGCTGTGTAATCGGGAGAATATCATGAGCTATCAAAAACTCAGCCGTAACCAAATTGCAGAACGTGTGGCACAAGATATTCCCGATGGTGCGTATGTCAATCTTGGGATTGGCTTACCGACCAAGATTGCCAGTTACCTGCCAAGTGACAAAGACGTTTTCTTGCATTCTGAAAATGGGTTATTGGCTTTTGGTCCACCACCTGAAAAAGGTCAAGAAGACCCTGAACTGATCAATGCAGGTAAAGAATATGTGACTATGCTCGAAGGCGGCAGCTTTTTCCATCATGGGGATTCTTTTGCCATGATGCGTGGTGGTCACTTAGATATTGCCGTTCTGGGCGCCTTTCAAGTGGCAGCCAATGGTGACTTGGCCAATTGGCACACGGGGGCACCGGATGCGATTCCTGCTGTCGGTGGTGCGATGGACTTAGCCGTCGGTGCCAAGAAAGTCTTTATCACCACCGACCATGTGACCAAACAAGGTGAACCAAAGATCGTGGCTGAACTGAGCTACCCAGCGACAGGTTTGAAGTGTGTCGATCGGATCTACACCGACCTATGCGTGATTGATGTCACTGCTGAAGGTTTAAAAGTGATTGAGAAAGTCGATGGTTTAAGCTTTGCAGAATTGCAGGCAATGACGGGTGCAACTTTAGTGGATGCGACACAACAGAATTAATGATTTGAATCCCCCTAAATCCCCCTTTGCTAAAGGGGGACTTCTCTGGCATCAAGTGCGGTAGGTCTCCCTCCTTTTTAAAGGAGGGATTAAGGGAGGATTAAGAGAAGAATAGATATGAAAAATGCTTACATTATTGACGCTATTCGCACCCCATTCGGCCGTTATGCAGGTGGACTCGCTCCAGTACGTGCCGATGACTTGGGTGCCGTGCCAATTCAAGCCTTGATGCAACGTAATCCAAGCGTAGATTGGAAACAGGTGGATGATGTGATCTATGGCTGCGCCAACCAAGCGGGTGAAGACAACCGTAATGTGGGTCGTATGTCTGCATTGCTTGCAGGCTTACCCGTTGAAGTCCCAGCCACGACTGTGAATCGCTTATGTGGTTCATCCCTAGATGCGATTGCGATGGCAGCCCGTGCGATTAAAGCCGGCGAAGCGGATTTAATCATTGCAGGTGGCGTCGAAAGTATGTCGCGTGCACCTTTTGTCATGGGCAAATCAGAAACAGCTTATGGCCGTAGTCAAAAGATTGAAGACACCACTATGGGCTGGCGTTTTATTAATCCTAAGCTCAAAGCGATGTATGATGTAGACACCATGCCGCAAACCGCAGAAAACGTGGCACAACAATTTAATATTGATCGCGCAGATCAAGACCTGTTTGCCTTGGCGAGTCAACAGCGCACCGCAACCGCGCAAGCTCAAGGCTTTTTTACACATGAGATCATCCCGGTGAGTATTGCTCAGCGTAAGGGTGATCCGATTGTGATCGACACGGATGAACATCCACGTGCATCGACCACCTTAGAAGGTTTAGCCAAACTCAAGCCAGTCGTGACAGCAGAAGGCACCGTTACTGCGGGAAATGCATCAGGCATCAATGACGGTGCGGCTGCTGTACTGATTGCTTCGGAACAAGCGATTGAAGAGTACCAACTTAAACCGCGTGCCAAAATTATTGCTTCAACAGCAGTGGGTATAGAACCTCGCATTATGGGCTTTGCACCTGCACCTGCGATTAAGAAGCTCCTCAAACAAGCCAATCTCAGCATCGAGCAGATGGATGTGATTGAGCTGAATGAAGCGTTTGCGGCACAGGCATTGGCCGTTACCCGTGATTTAGGTCTGGCAGACGATACGACCCAAGTGAATCCAAATGGTGGTGCGATTGCGATTGGTCATCCACTGGGTGCATCGGGCGCACGTTTAGTCACGACGGCTCTAAACCACTTAGAACAAACGGGTGGCACCTATGCGCTATGTTCAATGTGTATTGGGGTCGGTCAAGGCATTGCAATGATTATTCAGCGCGTTTAACCCTTCTTATGATCTGACGTGGTGTTTCTGCTCATAACACTTTTGCTGATAACAACAGTGGAAACACTCAATTTTTCTAATGAATTAAGGAAAAGCATATGCCAAGTTTTACTTCAAATAATGCCGAAATTCACTATCAGACCTTTGGTGACCCCAAAAATCCCGCGATCGTTTTTTCAAACTCACTGGGCACAAACTTCAACATGTGGAAACCACAAATTACTTTTTTCCAGAAAAATTATTTTGTGATTTGCTATGACACTCGCGGGCATGGCCAGTCTTCTGCGCCTCAAGGGCCTTACGATATTGAACAACTTGGTCTAGACCTGATACATTTATTGGACTATTTAAATATTGAGAAAGCCATTTTTTGCGGTATCTCAATGGGCGGACTTACAGGTCAGTGGTTAGTCATTCATAAACCTGAACGTTTTCACCGTGCCATTGTATGTAATACCTCAGCCAAAATTGGCAATGAACAGGCATGGAATGATCGCGCATCACTTGTACGTACCCAAGGTTTAGAACCAATTGCATCAACGGCTGCGAGCCGTTGGTTTACCGAACCCTTTATCCAAAGCAACGCAGCAACTGTAGCAGCGCTTTCAAACGACTTAGGTGCTGGCAGCCCAGAAGGTTATGCGAGTTGCTGTGAAGCTTTGGCTAAAGCGGATTTACGTGAAAAACTCGAAAGTATTCATGTACCTTTACTTGTTATTGCTGGGCGTAAAGACCCAGTAACAACAGTCTCAGATGCACAGTACATGGTGAATCACATCCGAAGTAGTGCCCTATTTGAAATCGATGCCTCTCATATTTCAAATATCGAACAGCCCAAAGCCTTCAATCAGGCCATCTTAGACTTTATTGCTTAATGCTCTAGATCTGATCCAATAACAGCCCAACATGGGCTGTTTTTTTTCTTACCTATTTAAAGAAAGAGATAGGAATGCGTAAAACTCAGCATTAGAAATATGCTGGCTTTGGCTCATTCTATTTTTCCTCTTAAAATCATCAAAACTCAAAAATTGTATATAAAACAAACTGAAATTATTATGGTTTCAAAATCATATCTTCAGAATTTCACTTATTGCCAATCCTAAACTCACTAGATCCCATCATGTAAAGCCGAATCTACACAGCTAAAATGAGCAAAATAGCCAATCGTTTTCTTTTATAAATTTTCTTGCATAGTAAAATTCCATACGCAATAGGAGGATATTTTTTCAATACATTCTGCTACTCAGCAATTTTTCTACAGTCTTTTGCTTATTTAACGGCAAAATTTCTCAACCAAGAGGATGCTGAAAAGCACCGTTATAAACCTGAATTTTCCTCTTACTGTTTCAAGTTTTTCAGTTTTTTTCTAAAAGATCATGGCATCAGCTAGATAGACGTTAACAACAGACAAAAACGTCCATCTACATTTCAACGTAACAAGTTGATGTTTTAATTGATAAAAATGATGTTTTTCAAGTTCAATATTGATCCAATAAAGCTTAACAACTGAATTGATCATGGTCGTCCAGCCAGCCAAAAGAGCTAGAATAAATTGATCAGATCATGTACAGATACAAACGATATCAAACTTCAGCTTTATTTTGATATACAGTTTAGCCATATAAGAATTGATCTAGATCTGATGCAGAGTGAGCTACCGACTAAGAAGTCTGAGTTGCCCTCTTTTCAAGACTTGAGTTGCACCTGTGGCACGAAACAAAAACAAATCTGCTGCTTTTGGTCAATTTGGCTTACAATGTAAAAAAGAGTAATAATCCGAAAATTTGTAATCTTTTAACATTGCCAATTCCTTGCAAAATTTACATTATATTGCCGAAGTTTGGCACTAAGCATCTACGTCAATTCAAACAAACTATAAAAAAAATGTAGAACTTTATGCCATAATACGCAAACTTTGCAGCCATCTTGCAAAGATTTATTGCAATTTATAAATGGAGCAAGCTAAATGAGTTCGACCATTTTGGTTATTCATGGACCGAATCTAAATTTGCTAGGAATGCGCGAACCAGAGGTCTATGGTTCTCTAACGCTGAACGACATCAATCAGCAACTCATTGCACAAGCTGAAAATGCTTCAATTTCTCTCGATACTTTCCAAAGTAATTGGGAAGGTGCCATTGTCGACCGTATTCATCAAGCCCAAGCGGATGGTGTCCAATTTATTATTATTAACCCCGCTGCACTCACGCATACCTCTGTTGCTCTACGTGATGCCCTGCTTGGTGTAGCCATCCCATTTATTGAAGTTCATTTATCGAATGTTCATGCGCGTGAAGCGTTTAGACATCATTCATATTTATCAGATAAAGCCGTTGGCGTTATTTGTGGCTTAGGTGCTCAAGGTTATAGCGCTGCGCTCAATTACGCTCTCACTAAAATTCAACCCTCTACGCAATCATAATTAGGAATACTGTCACATGGATATTCGTAAAATCAAGAAACTCATCGACCTGATGATTGAATCTGACTTACAAGCGATTGAAGTTAAAGAAGGCGATCAATCGATTGCGTTGACTCGTCGCAGTCCAGTTGTTGCAGCTGGTGCTGCTGTTGCTATGGCAGCTCCTGTTGCTCAAGCACCAGCGGCTAAAACACCACGTGGTGCTGTAGAAACATCTCCAATGGTTGGTGTGTTTTACGCGGCACCAAGCCCAGGTGAAGCGCCATTTGTTAAAGTCGGTCAAACCATCACTGCTGGTGAAACACTTGGTATTATCGAAGCAATGAAAATCATGAACCCGATTGAAGCAACGCAAAGCGGCGTGGTTGAAGAAATTTTAGTGAAAAACGGCGAAGTGATCCAATTCGGTCAACCATTATTCCGCTACCGCGCGTAATAGACGGGGACTTATAATGTTGCAAAAAGTTTTAATTGCAAACCGTGGTGAAATTGCCCTGCGCATCACCCGTGCCTGCAAAACTTTAGGGATTAAGACTGTAGGGATCTATTCAGATGCCGACAAAGACTTAATGCACCTACGTTTTGTAGATGAAGCAGTATGTATTGGACCGGGTGCAAGCAGCGAAAGCTACTTGAATATTCCTGCCATTATTACAGCAGCTGAAATTTCAGGTGCAGATGCCATTCACCCAGGTTATGGCTTCTTATCAGAAAATGCTGAATTTGCTGAAATTGTAGAAAACTCAGGTTTCATTTTTATTGGACCACGCCCTGAACACATCCGTTTGATGGGTAACAAAGTTTCTGCAATTACTGCAATGCGTAAAGCAGGTGTTCCAACCGTACCGGGTTCTGCAAATGCGGTTACACCGCAAAATGCGCTGGCTGAAGCTAAAGAAATTGGTTTCCCATTGATCGTGAAAGCTGCTTCTGGTGGTGGTGGTCGTGGTATGCGTATTGTAGAACGTGTCGATACCCTGCTCGAATCCGTTCAAGCCGCACAGCGTGATGCTGAAATGTGGTTTGGCGATGACACGGTGTATATGGAACGTTTCCTACAAACACCTCGTCACGTTGAAGTCCAAGTTCTTGCCGACGGTAATGGCCACGCAATTCACCTCTATGACCGCGACTGCTCTTTACAGCGTCGCCATCAGAAAGTGTTAGAAGAAGCGCCAGCGCCAAATTTACCTGAACAAGCACGTGCTGACATTTTAGAAGCTTGCGTAAATGCTTGTAAATTAATGCAGTACCGTGGTGCAGGTACATTCGAGTTCTTGTTTGAAGATGGTGAATTCTTCTTTATTGAGATGAATACACGTGTTCAAGTTGAGCACCCTGTAACTGAAATGGTGACAGGTATCGACATTATTGAACAACAGCTCCGCATTGCTGGTGGCTTAGGTCTTGAAATTGAACAAGATCAAGTTGAAGTCAAAGGACATGCGATTGAATGCCGTATCAATGCTGAAGATCCAACGACCTTCTTGCCTTCACCAGGTAAAATTGAGAATTTTTATGTGCCAGGTGGTGCAGGTATTCGTCTTGATTCGCATATCTATCAAGGCTATAGCATTCCGCCCTACTATGACTCGATGATTGCAAAGCTGATCGCACACGGTAAGGATCGTAAAACATCACTTGCTCGAATGCGCCAAGCGCTTGATGAAATGATTCTGACCGGTATTAAAACCAATATTCCATTGCATAAAGATTTGATTCTTCAAGATGAAAAATTCTGTGAACAAGCGATGGATATTCACTACCTTGAAAAGCATTTATTAAAGCAAATTGAAGGAAATCAAGATAAATAATTGTCTTGATCCTTAAATAAAAAACCGCGATTTATCGCGGTTTTTTATTTATAAAAGAATTAATTAAGGCAGTACACGACGTAGCGTCGCAAAGCATTGCTGTGCTTTATCATTAGCACAAAAATTAATAGTCGATGGACTTTGCCATTTCACAAAATACTGAGACATTTCACCAGTCTGATCTTCTTGAGACCCAGAACAATCCACTTGGTTATTATCAAATTTGACTTGTAAAATCAAAGCAGGCAGTTGTACATTTTTATCGGTAGATGGCTGGTAATCATAAATTCCCGTGGACCATTCTTCCCCACTTTTAATCACAACATCACTATTACTTTTAAAATTATAGTATTCAACGCATTTACGATTATTTGGAATTTCCATTCCCCATAAGCCCACAATTTCAGGGCGAGTCGTTACACGAATATTATTTTGATTTGATGCTTGAGTATCCTCAGCCTGACTTGGCGTATTTGCCATAAGCACTGATGAAGTTAACATGAATAACATGCCGAGTAATGTTTTTTTCATACAAGCCATAATGTTTTTAAGCGTCCCACTAAATTAGCATATTTTGATTCAAAACATCATTTTATAATCATTTCATAACAATCTATTTTTTGCTATGCATTGCAATCCCGATTTAACAAAACGATTTATTGTCAGCACTAGATAAATTCTCCTTTCAGAATCGAAAAAAGACCGCTTAAGCAGTCTTTTTTGTATTTCTTGATATTTGAATTTAGGCTACAGGTGCCAGTGTAAACAGCACCTGACCTGTTTTTACCGTTTGCCCTTTTTCAATGGTAATGGCTTCAACCTTCATCCGCTCAGGTGCAATAATGGGAATTTCAATTTTCATGGCTTCAATCACAGCCAAAGTTGCCCCTTCTTCCACAATGTCTCCAGAGGTACATTCAATTTTCCAAATAGAACCCGGCATGTGAGACTCTACTGCTAAACCACCTTCAGGAATTTGAATTTCACTGTCATCTAAAACAGCATCTAGGCTTTCAGAAACATATTCAGCCAAACCAGCCTCGTGCCAGCGACGACGTTCCTCTTCAAAGTTCGCTTGCTGTACCGCTTTAAAACTCGAAATGGATGCCGAATTTTCAATGAGGAAGTCATTATATTCTTTTAGGTTTAAAACCCCATCTTCTACGTGAAGCTTTAAGCGCCCCGCTTTAAAGTCTTCCCGCATTTGCATCAGTTCTGTTTCAGACACTTCGTAAAATTTAATTTGATCAAAGAAGCGCAGTAGCCATGGTTTTCCTTGTTCAAAGTCTGGATTTTTGCGGTAACGACTCCACATTTGTGTTGTACGTCCAACAAACTGATAACCACCCGGGCCTTCCATGCCATAGACACACATATATGCGCCACCAATGCCGACTGCATTTTCAGGCGTCCATGTACGTGCAGGATTATATTTGGTGGTCACTAAACGATGCCGTGGGTCCAGCGGCGTTGCAACAGGTGCACCCAAGTACACATCTCCCAAACCCATCACCAAATAATTGGTGCTGAATACGACATCCTTCACCGCTTGCTTTGAATCTAGCCCGTTGATACGACGAATAAACTCAACATTGTCAGGACACCACGGCGCATCTGGACGTACTGTTTGCATATAACGTTCAGTCGCCAACTGAGTTTGAGAATCCTCCCAAGCCAAAGGCAAATAGACTGTGCGCGACGGGACTTCCATTGCTGTCACATCTGGCAATTCACTTTCTGCCTGTTGTAATAATGCTAACAAATGTTTCTGATCAAGTTTTAATGAGTCAAAGTGAATTTGTAGCGAACGAATCCCTGGTGTTAAATCAATAATCCCTTCGATACTTTGGTCTTTAACCCATTGCATTAAAGCATGAATACGGAAGCGTAAATTGAGATCTAAAACCAACTCTCCATATTCAACCAACAGATAACTATTACCTGCGGGACGATAGCTTACATCTGGTCTATCATCCTCACCTTTTAATGTCGCTAAAACGGCATCTGATAAGGTCTCCATTTCAGCATGAAAGCTTGGAGAGAATTCTACATTTTCAGTCGTATCCGCTGTTAACGCTGTGCTATATTTTTGATTTAATACTTGTGCTTGATCATAAGAAATGGGGATAAATTTAACCTTATCGCCCGCTTTAAGTTGACCAATTTTCCATAGTTCTGAGCTGACCACCACCGCTGGGCAAACAAAGCCGCCCAAGCTTGGACCATCGGGTCCTAAAATAATTGGCATATCTCCAGTGAAGTCAATCGCGCCAATGGCATAAGCATTATCATGAATATTCGAAGGATGTAGCCCTGCTTCACCACCATCGGTACGCGCCCATTCAGGTTTTTCACCGACTAAACGAATGCCTGTACGACTTGAGTTAAAGTGAATTTCAAATTCTTGCTCAAAGAAGCGCTCAATATCGCGTTTGGTGAAAAAGTCGGGCGCTCCATGTGGTCCATACATCACTGCAATGTTCCAAGTATGGCTAAAGCTCGGCACTTGTACTGTACTCAGTGCAACAGTTTCTACCGAGCTATAAGCCGTAATAGGCAACATATCTCCAATGAGTAAATTGCGTCCTGCATGACCACCAAACTGACCTAAAGTAAAAGTCGCTTGCGAGCCTAAGTAGGCAGGTACATTGAATCCGCCTTTAATGCCAATATAACTGCGACAACCTGTGGTGATTTTACCTGTTTTAAGAATTTGCCCTTTTTTAACATTAAGGGTCTGCCACATGGCAACGTCGACACCATCCAATGTCGCAAGCATGTCGCCACCCGTAATCACGATTTGGCTGTCACAATGGAATTTTAAAGTTGGGCCTTGTAATGTACATTCGAGCCCTGCGGTATTAAATGGATTTCCCAATAGTTGATTGGCTACATTTAACGATAGTGGATCAATCGCACCTGATGGTGGCACTCCAACATCCCAGTAACCCAAACGACCATTGACATCTTGTATTGACGTTTGAATACCGGACTGTAATACCTCAACTTTTTGGGTTTTCCACTCAAAAGTATTTAAGAAACGTGTAGTCTGTGTCCCTGCTTTAAACACTTCACAGTCAATAATATTCTGTAAATACTCAAGATTAGTTTCAATTCCTGCCACTGAGGTTTTTGCCAAAGTATCGCTCATGGCCTGAATTGCACTTTCACGGTTTTCGTGAGTCACAATGATTTTGGCAATCATTGGATCATAAAAGGAAGACACATTTGAACCTGTTTCCACCCATGTTTCATTACGGGCCTGCGGGTCAAACTCGACATAGGTCAGTAAGCCAGCACTGGGTTGAAAGTTCTTAATTGGATCTTCAGCGTATAAACGGACTTGGATCGAATGGCCTTTAGGTGCAAGTGTATCTGTTGGTGCAGTCCAGTCACCGCTACCTAAAGTGACCATCCATTCCACAAGGTCTACACCAAACACTTGTTCAGTCACGCCATGTTCAACTTGTAGACGTGTATTCACCTCTAAGAAATAGAATTGCTGGGTGTCAGTATCCATCACAAATTCAACCGTACCTGCCGAACGGTAATTCACTGACTGCATCAGTTGAACCGCAACACCTTGAATATAAGCACGTTGTTCATTATTTAAATGCGGTGCCGGGGTCTCCTCGATTACTTTCTGGTTACGGCGCTGTACTGAACAGTCCCGCTCTCCCAAAGCCAAAACCAAACCTTGGCCATCACCAAAAATTTGGACTTCAATATGACGCGCATTTTCCACAAACTTTTCTAAATACAAACCTGCATCTTTAAAGTTAGCTTGGGCCAAATAAGATACCGTTGCATAAGCATCTTTAAGCTCTGTTTCGTTCCACACCAAACGCATACCAATACCACCGCCACCTGCGGTACTTTTCAGCATCACGGGATAACCGATACGCTTTGCTTCGATCAGTGCTTCCGCTTCGTCTGCTAAAAGTTGGCTACCCGGTAACAATGGCACATTCGCCTGAATGGCAAGTTCACGCGCAGTATGCTTTAAGCCAAAACTACGCATTTGTGCAGAATTCGGCCCTAGAAACACAATGCCCTGTGACTCACACAAATCACAAAACTCTGCATTTTCAGACAGGAAACCATAGCCTGGATGAATGGCTTCAGCACCTGCTTCTTTCGCGACCTGTAAAATTTTTTCAATATTTAAATAACTTTGACTGGCTGGGCTATCACCAATAAATACCGCTTCATCAGCCAAAGTCACATGTAAGGAATCACGATCTGCTTCTGAATACACCGCAACAGACTGAATGCCTAAATTCTTTAATGTACGAATTACTCGGCAGGCAATTGCACCACGGTTGGCAATGAGAACTTTTTTAAACATGCTGATTACTCCTTGCCGTCACGTACAATCAGTTGAATTTTAGTCGGGTTGTAGGCATTACAGGGGTTGTTCAGTTGTGGGCAGTTAGAAATCAGCACGATGAGATCCATCTCTGCTTGAATTTCAACATATTTACCCGGCGCCGATATTCCATCGTCAAACTTGAGATGCCCATCACTGCTCACGGGTACATTCATAAAGAAGTTAATATTCGGCCCAATATGACGAACATTTAGTCCATGCTTTTTTGCGATAGGGTGCAAAGCTAAAGCTGTCATAAAGTTATTACGGCAACTGTGCATCGGAAAGGTGTCATGTGCATAACGTACGGTGTTACTCTCACATGAACAAGCACCGCCTAAAGTGTCATGGCGACCACAGTTATCATCATGGATCGTGGCGATTTTGTTACCATAGTTGGTATATAGAGCTGTGCCTTTTTCGAGATAAATCTGCTGATTAATGGCTAGAGTATCGGTTGCGCTGTAACGTTCTTCAGAATTGTTCGCAGAAATTAATAAAGTATCGACTGCTTGGTTGCCTTCGAGGTCAATAATGCGGAAACATTGCCCTTTCTGGACTTCACACATCCATGCCTCACCCGCTGGACAGACCTCATTTAAAACGGTTTGATCAAATGCTTGTAAACTGGTCATGCGTATTCTCCTCGGGCTTAAGCAGCATCAAATGCGTAATAACGTGCGTTGTTTTGAAAACCGCGTTGGTTTTGTGGGCATGAGTCACGACAGACATCGTGTACTGCTAAAGTGGAGGCTTTGAATAAGCGCATTTGAATATCGGCAGGCTGATACTTTGCTGCTTGGCTCAAACCATGTGGCGCAGCAGATAAGAACACCAGACAGTCCATCTCAAAACGCAGTTCAATAGTTTGATGGGTATTATCGACATCGATATAAGATAAGTTGCCTGCATCATCAGGGCGAACTTTAGAGAATAGGTTGACCGTAGCTGACAGGTCGGCTTGACCTAATGAATACTTGGTCATTTCAAGTAACAGGCTGTCGCGTCCACTTCGATACATCTCATTTCGTGTATCTTGAAAAGTTTGAGTGCCGAATTGTTTTTGGATCTGTTCTGTGCGACTCGGACCACATAAGGCATCATTCCAACCATGATCATCATGAACAATTGAAGCCATAACCCGACCTAAGTCCGAATACAACACATGCCCTGTACTTAGAAATGCCGTATGCTGTGCCTTTAAGCTATCTGGCATATTAAAACGTTCGAGCTTATCTTCACTGTTGACACAGAAAAGTGAAACGTTGGCTTGTGCCCCTAAGGCTTTAAACTGTAAAACAGTGCCGCGTTGAATACGTCCAGACCAGTGATGCCCACCCGGTAAAAGTTCAGTCCATAGTGCGTTATCGTCGTGATAAGTTATTGTGCTCATGCGCTTCTGCCTAAATCGTAACTGTTTACCTCCCGGGCTTTTATCCCTCCGTGTAGCTCTTTCGAACCGTGAACTCTCGGTCGCAGACATACATAAAATAGATATGTATCGGAACCCTAGATCACTCTTTCAGATTAGACGATGCAAAGGCTGTGCCAATTTAGTATTACGATTTTTAAACTTCATAATACTATTTATGAGCAATAAATGGGCACTTTAGATTTCAAGCACACATATTTTCGCTATGCGCACTAAAAAGCATCAAATTTTAAGAATTACTTCATTAAAATTTCATGGAACATGTGACGCAGCCACTGGTGACTGGTTTTGTGATGACAAGACATATGCCAATACTGTTTCACCCCATAACTTGGGAAGGCAATTGGCGCATTGAAGATCTTTAAATTGCCGCGTGAAAGCAGCACTTCACTTAAATAATACGGGACTGTCGCAATTGCATCGGTTTCTTGTACCACCAAGCCTACCCCTAAATAGCTCGGTAAACGCATTAAAATGTCACGTTTTAGTTCTAAATTAAGCAGTTCGTTTTCAATATGGTAATGTCCCATGCCTGCATCAATATCGATATGTGACTCAGCCAAGTACTGCGCTGTACTGATACTATCACCTGTCAAACGCGGATGATCTTTGGCGGCAATCACCACATAATACTGCTCGAACAGTTGCTGTTGATAAAAGCCATTTTCCAATTGTGGTAAAAAACCCAGCGCCAAATCAATCTCACCATTTGCCATTTGATAACTGGTTTCAGAGGTGATTGGACGGATATTCAAACGAATATGCGGCGCATGTTTCTTTAAGTATTGCGAAATTTTCGGCAACAACACCAAATGTGAAACATCGGTCATGGCCAAACTAAACTGTTGCTGCGAAGTGGCTTGGTCGAAATCAATCGTGAAGTTATTGATAATTTCAACCTTGTTTAAAGCCTCACTGACCAATGGAAATAGCTGTTTCGACAGCTCAGTTGGCACCATTTCATTGCCAATCCGCAAAAATAGCGGATCATTATAATGTTGGCGAATTTTATTCAGAATGTTACTCACCGTCGGTTGACTCATTTCTAAATGATCAGCCGCCAGTGACACACTTTTAAACTTATAAACGTAAAAAAAGATACTGAGTAATTTACAGTCCAGTTCAAACACGAAAAAAATGTTCCTTATATGTATGTGATGGTAGACGATCCATCATCTACCCATTATAGCGATGATCCAATGCTCAAAACTTACTTTTATAAGCACCTAGGTCTAATATCAGACGTTTCAGTAATAAAAGTACATTAATTATACCTTTAGCTGTACTGAACAACCGATGCTTTTCCTGAAAATTTATGACGCATGATCTGCATGTATTTTACATAACAAAAAAGGTCCGAATCAATCGAACCTTTGATGAAATCAACCATGCCGAATTATAGATAATTAAATCATTTTCTTCACAGGCATAGCTAAGGATATTACAGGTTTAGTCTAGCAGCTCGACGGCAATAGCAGTCGCCTCACCACCACCAATACATAAAGCAGCTACACCCTTTTTCCCACCAGTACGTTTCAAGGCATGCAGTAAAGTCACGATAATACGTGAACCAGATGAACCCAATGGATGACCAAGTGCACAAGCGCCACCATTCACATTGACTTTTGCAGGGTCTAAATGAAAACCATCAATTGCAAGCATTGTGACCATCGCAAATGCTTCATTGACTTCCCACAGATCTACATCACTCGCAGACCAGCCTGCTTTGGCTAAAACTTTCTCAATGGCACCTACAGGGGCAATGGTGAACTCAGATGGATGCTGGGAATTACTTGCATAAGCCACAACTTTTGCCAATGGCTTAAGACCACGTGCATCAGCAACTTCGGATGAAGTTACAACCAATGCCGAAGCACCATCCGAAATAGAGCTCGAATTTGCCGCGGTAATCGTGCCGTCTTTTTTAAATGCCGGACGTAAAGTTGGAATTTTATCTACTTTGGCATTGAGCGGTTGTTCATCTTGATCAACCACAACATCGCCTTTACGGCTATTCACCGTCACAGGCACGATTTCATCTTTAAAGAAACCACCTTGAATCGCAGCAACGGCTTTATTTAAAGAACAAATGGCATACTGATCTTGCTGTTCACGGGTATAGCCTTTTTTATCTGCCATTTCTTGAGCAAGTACACCCATCGACAGACCTGTTTCAGCATCTTCTAAACCTTCTTGGAACATGTGATCGGTTGTTTTACCATGTCCCATACGGTAGCCCGCGCGTGCTTTTTCAAGTAAATACGGCGCATTTGACATCGACTCCATACCACCGGCTACCACAATCTCAGCTGAACCTGCTTTAATCGCGTCAGCCGCTTGCATGACGGCTTTCATACCAGAGCCACAAATTTTATTGATGGTTGTTGCACCCGTTGAGTCAGGTAGGCCCGCCATACGCATTGCTTGACGTGCAGGGCCTTGTTTTAAACCTGCTGAAAGTACACAACCAAACATCACTTCATCGACATCGGTCGGCTGTAAGCCAGAACGGTTTAACACTTCTTTAATTGTCACCGCACCCAGTTCAGGCGCGGTACAGCTCGATAGTGAACCTTGAAAACCACCCATTGCTGTACGTACACCGTCTACAATAACAATCATTTTCTATTTCATCCTTTTTTGCGGTTTATTTACTTTAAGTCCAATTAAGAGACTTAAAGACATTCCCTATCTATTTTTTCATATTGCAAAGGAGTTAATCTTTTCAGATCTTATTTTAATGTTTTTCATAGTGCTACCGTCTCAAAGCAAGTCATCTATAAAGACATTAAAATAAACACAAGTGCCTAAGACATCGATCCATAAGACACATGATCTATTTATCAACCCGCACTGCATTCAAGGTTTGAGCACTAAAGGTTCTCGTCTCTAAGAACACAGTGGCTCTACTGACAATAGTGTAAAAATCACGAAAAAGGAATGCAATGGCCCAAATTTGATCTCTAGAGATCAAATTTATTGACAACGAAATGAGAAAATGCACCTGTATTTATTTCTATTGTTGAACAAGTGGATATTTTTAAAACGATTGTAGTAATATCCAAGACCTTAGTTGCATTTTCATTTTCAACCAAGTTCAATAGCCTCTCTATAGTTCTCATGAAATACACTGGAATAAGCCAATGACTTCAGTACGCCAACAAAATTTTCTATTACGCAAAGAGAAAATTTTAGCCATGGCTGAGACTTTATTATTAGACAATAATCAAGACATCACCTTAAGCGAATTAGCAACGGAACTCGATATTGCGAAGGGTACGATCTACAAGCATTTCAAAAGTAAAAATCAACTTTATTTAGAGCTGATTATCTTGAATGAAACTCGCCTGCTAGAGATTTCTCAAAAGCATAACAATGATATTAAAACGTATGTTTCCGAATACATGCTTTATAATATGTTGAACTCGAACCGTACGATTTTACTGCACGTTATTGAAGAACGTTTAACCAATAATGAACGTAAACTCAAAGAACTTTTTGAGAAGCTCTATCAAATACGTGAACAACGTATTATCGAAATTAAAGACATGACCTCTGACTATTTAAAGTCTTTAGACAGTGCAATGTCCATTCGTGACTATTTATCTTATGTATGGACAGTGACCTATGGTGCGTCATTGTTACTCAATTCAACGCATTATCAAAAATCAATCGGTTCTCGCGAGCGTCTGATTAAACTGTATGTAAACCAAGCCCTCATGACACCTGATAAAATTTCACACGCAGCACTTTAAGTTTCTAAACGGCATAAAAAAAGCTAAACATTTTATGTTTAGCTTTTTTTCATCTAGAAAATTAGTCTACGGAAATATCTTCAAACAAAACTGAAGATAAATAACGTTCACCACCGTCAGGTAAAATCACCACAATAGTTTTACCTGCATTTTCAGGGCGTGCTGCAAGTTCAGCTGCTGCTGCCATCGCGGCACCACTTGAAATACCCACCAAAATACCCTCTTGACTTGCTGTTTTTCGCGCCCAATCAATTGCTGTTGCAGCATCAATTGGCATCACTTCATCGACCAAGTCGAGGTCTAAGTTTTTAGGAATAAAGTTAGCGCCAATGCCCTGAATCTTATGTGGTCCAGGCGTCAAAGTTTCACCACGTTTGGTTTGACCAATAATCGGCGATTCAGCAGGTTCTACCGCAACTGAATACAGGGCTTGTTTTTTTACTTTTTCAAAATAACTTGAAATCCCTGAAATCGTACCACCCGTCCCAACACCTGCAACTAAAATATCAACTTTACCGCCTGTTGCTTCCCAAATTTCTGGGCCAGTCGTTGATTCATGAATAGCGGGGTTTGCTGGGTTTTCAAACTGTTGTGGTAAAAAATAAGTGTCTGGATTTTCATCCAACAAACGCTGTGCTTCTTCTACCGCACCGCGCATCCCTTTTGCAGGGTCGGTGAGAACCAAGTTCGCGCCCAAAGCTTTCATCACTTTACGACGTTCGATACTCATGCTTGATGGCATAGTTAGAGTTAACGCATAACCTTTTGCAGCAGCAACGAATGCCAAAGCAATACCTGTATTGCCACTGGTTGGTTCGACAATGTGCATTCCGGCTTTCAGCACACCGCGTGCTTCCGCATCCGCAATCAGCGCAGCCCCAATACGACATTTTATTGAAAATGCAGGGTTACGGCTTTCAACTTTGGCTAAAACGGTGGCTGGACTTTGTATAATTCGGTTAATACGAACCAATGGTGTGTTACCAATCGCTTCTGCATTATTACTATAAACCGCTATCCCTAAATTATTAGGCGTTGGAAAAGCTGAGTCAGTACTCATACCAATGTTTCCTATGTTGTTTTTAATGATCCACTCATTATCATACCCTGATTTTTAAATGCAAACTGACATTTGGTCGGGCTTATGTTTTTATTTGATAAATAAATCAATTAAACAGAAAAAGCATGAGTTTTCCCATGCTTTTCTCCCGCGCGACCAGCTTAAACGAGCCTTACACTATTCCACTTTTCTAACTGTGTAACGGCCGCGCTAAAATCTACTTGTCCAGCCTGTTCTCGATCTGTTTTTAAGAACAGTTCTTGTGTCACTTGAAAAACAGGTGTTTTCATCTGTCCTTCTTCGGCCAGATCCATCGCAATACCAATGTCTTTTTGCAACAGGTTTAAAGCAAATGTTTTTTGAAAAGTGCGGCTCAAAACTTTTTGCGCCATCACCGTTTCAGACATGGTACTTTTGCCACTGGAGTGATTAATACAACTCAATGCTCCAGCCAAGTCAACGCCTCGATTCTTCAAAATAGATAAACCTTCAGACAGTGCCCATAAATGCGTTGCCATGAGCGTATTGTTCACCGCCTTAACCGCAAAGCCTGCACCACTTTCCCCAACGTATTCAATCAGCCCTGCAAATGCCTGAATAATAGGTTTTGCCCTTTCAAATCCAGCGATATTACCACCCACCATAACCGTCAAAGTACCGCGTTCAGCACCGATGGTTTGACCTGAAACAGGTGCATCTAAGTAAGTCACACCACGTGCTGCCAAATCAGTGGAAATTCGCTGCGCAGACTCAGGTACGCCACTGGTACAATCCACCCATAAACTTCCAGATTTGGGTGGATGTAACGCAATTAAAGCTTCAACGTCTGCACTGGTCGGTAAGCATGAAAATATCACATCGGCTTGCATCGCTTGTTGAAATTCAACCTGCAAAGTACCGAAGGTTTGCGCATGTGAAGACGCTTTTTCCGCTGTGCGATTCCACACCCAAACAGGATAACCCAGTTTTGGCAAATGGGAGGCCATGTGCCAACCCATTGCCCCAAGTCCTATAAATGCAATATTTAGACTCAAAACGTACTCCTAACTGTGTGCAATAGTGCTATTGATTTGATCGTCCGACTTTTCTACGACTGGCTCTTTCTCACTGCCTCGATTCAAGAAAAGATTAAGTAGAATGGCTGCTAGTGTTGCAGTGCCAATACCACCTAGGTCAAAACTCCCTATTTGTAAGCTGTAATTACCAGTTCCCATAATCAGACACACTGCACCAATCATTAAAGTACTGTTCTTGGTAAAATCAATTTTGTTATCGACCCAAATTTTTGCGCCAGCAACGGTAATCAAACCAAAAACGACAATGGATGCACCACCCAAGAGTGCAATGGGAATTGTGCTAATCACTGCGCCAAACTTAGGAGAAAGCCCCAGTAAGATCGCAAATACACCTGCAAAAACAAAGATTGTGGTTGAATAAACTTTAGTGACTGCCATCACCCCAATGTTTTCAGCATAGGTGGTCATCCCTGTGCCACCAACTGAAGCAGACAGTGTGGTACATACACCATCTGCAAAGAAACCACGCCCCATATAAGGAGACAAATTTTTCCCCGTCATCGCCGACACAGCTTTGAAATGTCCTAAGTTTTCAGCCACCAAAATAATCGCAACGGGTGCAATCAACATCATGGCGTTTACATCAAAGGTTGGGCTGTGGAAAGTTGGCAAACCAAACCATGCTGCTTGACCGACTTTTGCAAAGTCAATTGCAGTGCCAAAACCCATGACATTGGTGAGTAAGAAATAAATAAAATAGGATGCAACCAAGCCTAAAAGTAGCAGTAAACGGCGCACCATACCTTTGGTAAATACCGCAATGACACTGATACAAATAATCGTGATTAACGCCATCCAAGAGTCAAACTGATTGGCTGACACACTTTTGATCGCAACTGGTGCGAGGTGTAGCCCAATAATCATCACAATGGCGCCTGTCACAATAGGTGGCATCAACTTTTCAATCCATGCCGTACCAGTGCGTATCACAATTAAGCCAATTAACGCGTACAACACTCCACACGCAATGGTTCCACCCAGTGCTAAAGAAAGATTTGGGTTTGCTCCAACACCTGTATAACCCGTAACAGCGACCACTACTCCAATGAAGGCAAAGCTGGACCCCAAATAACTTGGCATACGTCCACCGGTCATGAGGAAGAAGAGTATCGTACCAATGCCTGTAATGAAGATCGTTAGATTCGGATCAAAGCCCATCAACAATGGGGCAAGTACGGTTGCGCCGAACATGGCAAAAGCATGTTGCAACCCCAAAATAATGCTTTTTCCTGCGGGCAAGTATTCATCTGTTTGCACAGGCGTTGTATCTAAATCGCCTTGATAAGGCTTAAATTTTGGAAACCACGATTCTTTTGTTTGCATGGGTTTCCCCTCCTTGTAAAAGTAGGAATTTTTGAATTAGCACATTGGTAATGGCTCACAGTAACCACGGTTAAAATACATCAGCGCATTTAGTCCATAACTTTGCTTCATGGCTTTGACTTGACAAAACAACACATCGTGACTGCCTACAGACATAGTCTGTACAACTTCACAATCAAAGCTCACTAAGGCATCCTCCAATACTGGTGCATTGGTCAAAAGTGTGGACCATGTGCCCTGAGCAAAACGTTCAGGCATTGGCGTTTTACCTCCAAACAGATTAGATAAATGTTGTTGCTGACTCGACAACGTGTTTACACATAACACTTGATTGGTTTTAAATGTATCAAACACAGATGCTGAGCGGTTTAAACACACCAACAACGTTGGCGGTGTATCGGTCACACTGCATACTGCCGATGCAGTAAAGCCTGCCTGACCCGCACCCCCATCTGTTGTAATCACATTGACCGCAGCCCCTAGATTCGCCATACCTTGACGAAATGTGTGTTGATCCAACATCGTCTCACCCATTGCCTCTGGTGCTTTATGATTCAGCATGGTTTCAACTTGATCTTGATTCATCAGTTTTGCATTCATCGTATTCTCCATGCCCTAAAAAAATCGTATATCAGGGCATTAAAATTTGATTATTCCACTTAAGCCACATGTGCAACCGAAGCGATTTCAACCAAAGCCTCTGGCTTGACCAGTCCAGTCTGTACGCAATAGCGTGCAGGTTTATCGTTTGGAAAATACTCGGCATATACAGCATTAATCGCGCCATAATCGGCCCAATCTTTCACAAAAACATGATTAAAAGTGACGTCATCCATTGTGCCACCTGCGGTTGCAAGGACTCGTTTAATGGTTTCTAAAATATGTCGAGTCTGTGCTGCTGCATCACCAACGTGAACAACGTTGTTGTGTTCATCAAAGGCCAAGGTGCCTGATACATAAACGATATTGTCAGCCTTAGTTGCAGGTACAAATGGTGCAAGTGGTTTCGCTGTGCCTTCAGGCACAATAATTTCTTTAGGCATGATGTTTCCTCTATTTTTCGTATGTATGACTTATGCTGTTTTTGCCAGTGTTTGACTGCTTGAAGTTTGAAAGGTGTTCACAAAACTTTGTGTATCAGACACCCAACCAAAAAAGGTTTTGATGTTATAAAGACTAGCTTCTTGCACCTCGATAGGCCCAGCTTGATAGCACGCATCCTTAAGAGCGACCCCAAAATACTCCAAGAAAAAACCATCCCTTAAAGTCGACTCGACACAGACATTGGTCGCAATACCAACAAAGACTAAATTTCGGATTCCTCGCACCCGCAACATACTGTCCAGCGCAGTATTAAAGAATCCACTATAGCGAGGCTTTTCTATGACTAAGTCTTGTGGTTCAGGCTTGAGTGCATCAATCAACTCAAAATCCCAACCACCTTTTGCCAGTAGCTTTCCCTGCAGCTCTGGATTTTTGCGCATGGTTTTTAAAGCATTCGACTTATGGAAGTTTGGTGAATCACTCCCTCCTGCTTCACGGTACTGATCATCCCAACCATTTTTAAAGTAAATCACCTGAATGCCAGCTGCATGTGCAGCAGTAATGGTTTTTTGAATGTTTTCAACCACAGGTTTGGTTTTAGATACATCAAACCCAGCCAAGTCCAAATAACCACCTTCTGAGGTATAGGCATTTTGCATATCAATCACAATCAATGCAGTGTGTTCAGGTGCTAAAGCAATATGTTCAGGTTCTGCTTTTAATGTTTTTATGTGCAAACTTTGTTGAGTAAATTCTGCACAGACTATAGATTCATTCATGCACTTTTCTCCAAAACAACGCGTGGTGCATCCGCTTCAACCACGATATGTTCACGGCATTTCATCAAAGGTTGTATACGCTGACCAAAGTCTTCGACCCCTTGTACAAAGTCATCAAAGGTAAGTAAAATACCTTCAGTCCCCTGAATTTCACCAATTTCATCTAACATGTGAGCAACATGTTCAAAAGAGCCGACTAACGTTCCCATATTGATATTCACAGGCGAAACAGAAGATGCCATTTGGCGAATATTGGTATCTGTTCCAGATTTGGTATCTTTACCGCCTTGATTCATCAGCCAATTAATCGCCTCCATATCCGCACCAGCGTTATATGTTTGCCATTTCGCATGCGCCTCTTCATCGGTTTCTGCAGCAATCACCATAAACAACACATAGGTTTGCACGTCACGCCCTGTTTTATCGGTTTGCTGTTTTAAACGCTCATTGATTTCTGCATAGGCTGTCGGTGTATTCAGCCCTTTACCGAAAACAAAGTTGTAATCGGCATATTTGGCAGAAAACTCAAGCCCTGTATCAGACTGACCCGCACAAATAATTTTCATATCCGCTTGTGGACGTGGGCTCACACGGCAGTCCTGCATAGTAAAATGCTCTCCTTTAAAATCTGAACGACCTGTCGCCCAGAGTTCTCGTAGAATTTCTACATATTCAGAAAGATATTCATAGCGCTGTGCAAAATATTCATCTCCTGGCCACATCCCCATTTGCGTATATTCAGGGGCTTGCCAGCCTGTCACGACATTTAAACCAAAACGACCATTTGAAATAGAATCAATGGTTGACGCCATTCGTGCCACAATTGCAGGCGGCATCACCAACGTCGCTGCTGTTGCATAGATTTGGATTTTACTGGTCACCGCAGCGAGCCCAGCCATCAAGGTAAATGTTTCTAGGTTATGATCCCAAAACTCTGTTTTCCCGCCAAAGCCACGCAGTTTGATCATCGACAAAGCAAAGTCAAAACCATAATACTCAGCACGTTGAACAATTTTTTTATTTAGTTCAAATGAAGGCATGTACTGTGGCGCGGTTTCAGAAAGCAGCCAGCCATTATTTCCAATCGGGCAAAATACACCTATTTTCATCTCGTTCATCCTCTACACTTATTTCATTATTTGCAGAACATCAAAGGCTAAATACAGCAAGACTTTTAACCTTTAGTTTGATAAAAATATATTTGCACAAGCCATGCCAACTATTATTTATTATTATTTTTCAATATATTAAATAATTTTACTTAATTTTATTTTTTACCAAAAAGTAAAATTATTTATTATTTTATGCACTATCTCTGTGAGGCGTGATCAATGATTGTGCGGTAAATGATCCAAACTAGAGTTTTTATATTTTTAGCCTAAATAAAAAAGGTGTATAGATTTTAAAACCTATACACCTTCACTTTATAAAGCCAAATTAAACAATCGATAATCTAAACTGAACTTTCCTGTACGGTTAAAAAGCCCAACATTTCCTTATTCATCAGTACTGTTTCGGTTACAGTCGCTGCATGAGCGCCCTGCTTTAAAAGAGTCAACTGTGCATGCGGAAACAACTGTTTTAGGTTTTGTGAGCGTTGGTAAGGCACAAGGAAATCATCTTGGTTTGCAATCAAATGCATCGGTATATTCTGCAAAGCGGCTCGTATCTCCTCGCTCAGTTGAAAGTTCATTAAAGCACTCAGCCGTCGCAATACATTTTCATGCGGTGGAAAGTTTTGAATTTGAAACTGTTCTTGCTTTTGAATACATTCTATATTTGTTGAAATCCAAGCTGGTGGATATAAAAACAAGGCCTGTGCTTTGACATAAGCCTCAGCGCTTGCACATGTTAAAAGATTAATTCGGGTTTCAAAGCATTTATAGGTATGCACATCTAAAGTGTCCCACCCATTTAAAATCGTGATTGACAACATCTGATACTCGGTCGATTGACACAAGTAGGCCAACTCCGCACCAATAAAACCGCCTAGTGCATGACCGATAAAATGAAAGCGTTGAATATGTTGTTGCTTTAAAATCAGTAAAAGCTGCTGCCCCAAATCGTGTATGCAATAATCTGGTTTTAATAATGTACTGTTTTCATGGCAACCTTCTTGATCGTAAGTTAGGACATGAAATTTGGTTTGTAGGTCTTGAATTTGTGGCTGCCAAAACTGCGCATGTCCACCTAAACCCGACGACAAAACCACATATTCAGCATCTTCTATATGGGATGGAAAAATTTGTACATTCATCTCAAAGTTTACTTTTTGGTCAAAAATATTATCTAGCAATAATTATGCCTTTTAATAAATGTTTGTATTTTTTAAATTTATAATGATATTTTTTAAAAAGCTCTGTAATTATGATTTTAATGCTCTCTATATGATAAAATATTCAAAGCTTATTATAAATAATCATAAAGAATGAGAGTTTTATTTAAAAAATCGGCTTAAATTATATAAATATCTAGAACTTAAGTAACATTTTGAATAACTAATTTTGATGTAAACATTCAGTATATATAACTTTAGCTAATATTTTATTTCACTAAAAGCCATGCATATTGGACTTGAAAAGACAGCATTATGAACGGCTTGGTTTTATACTAAGCGCACAGTTGTTTTGTTTTATGAGTAGGTTTTAAATGAACACAGGACTTGAAATAACGTCTATGCGCGACTCTGCTGAAGTTGTTGTGAGTATTTTAAAATCTCTAGCCAATACTGATCGTTTATTAATTTTGTGTCATTTGTCGCAACAAGAACTTAATGTTTCTCAAATTGAAGAAATTACTGACATCAAACAACCGACTCTTTCTCAACAATTAATGATGTTACGTAAAAGTGATGTGGTAAATACGCGCCGTGATGGTAAGCAAATTTATTACTCCATTAAAGATGAACGCATGATTGAAGTTTTAAATATTTTGTATAGCTTGTACTGCCCAAAACCACATCTCTAAACCAAATCACTTCTATATTTTGTGTGCTATAAAAACGAATGCTAAGACTTCTTAGCATTTTTTATGCATAATATATCTAAATTTGTGATTTAGATTTTTTTATGTCTGATTGGAACCGTCGTCTAAGCCATTATCTACCCGCATGGCAATGGCTTAAGCACTATGACACGCCTACGTTTAAGTCAGATTTACTTGCCTCTTTTATCGTCATTGCCATGCTGGTTCCTCAAGGCATGGCCTATGCCATGTTGGCAGGCTTACCGCCAATCACTGGGCTCTATGCCAGCATTATCCCAATGATTATTTATGCCATCGTTGGTGGCAGTCCGACGCTTTCTATTGGTCCTGTTGCCATCATTTCGATGATGACCTTTGCGACTTTGAACTCGATGTTTGAAGTTGGTTCACCAGTTTATATACAAGCGGCATGTTTATTAGCCCTAATGGTCGGTATCATTTCCCTGCTGTTGGGTTTATTTCGCTTTGGTTTCCTCATCCAACTGATTAGCCACCCCGTCATCCAAAGTTTCATTATTGCGTCTGCTTTGCTGATTGCGTTGGGTCAGTTTAAGTTTATTGTCGATCTGCCTTTAAAAGCCAATAATATCCCCGAGTTTGTGGTAAGTGTTTGGCAATACATCAGTTTGATTCACATAGGTACGCTGCTGTTTGGACTGTGTGCAATCGCATTTTTAATTTATGTACCAAAGCTGCTGAATACTAATGCCTTAAAAGGTTGGTTCGGATCGACTGTATTACTTTCGCGTACTATTCCTTTATTTTTAGTGGTTGCCTCGATTGCCTTGGTCTATTTTTTCCAACTGCAAACGCTTGGAATCAAAACCGTCGGAATCATTCCATCTGGTATGCCTCCACTCGATATGCCGTATTGGAACTGGACTTTAGTTCTGCAACTTTTGCCAGGTGCAACTATGATCGCGATGATCAGTTTTGTTGAATCACTTTCCATTGCTCAAGCCACTGCTTTACAAAACCGAAGCCAACTCAACAGCAACCAAGAACTTATCGCTTTGGGGCTAGCCAATATCAGTGCAGGTTTCAGTTCGGCCTTTCCTGTAACAGGCAGCCTTTCTCGTACTGTCGTTAATGCAGATGCAGGCGCTCAGACCCCTATGGCGGGTGCGCTCTCTTCACTGTTGATTATTGTAGTTAGCTTATACTTTACAGGTTTCTTTCAGGACCTTCCTTTAGCTATTTTGGCTGCAACAATTATCGTCTCGATATGGAAACTTGTGGACTTTAAACCCTTCATCGAAGCATGGAAGTATTCCAAAGCAGATGGTATCGCGATGTGGATTACCTTTTTTGGTGTTGTCTGTATCGATATTTCAACTGGCCTGATCATTGGCATGATCTCAACCTTTATTTTGTTGCTTTGGCGGATTAGCCGGCCACATATTGCTGTGATTGGCTTGGTCGAGGGGACGCAACATTTTCGCAATGTTGAACGCCATCAAGTTCAAACAACGGCACAAGTACTGTCAATGCGTATAGATGAAAGCCTAACCTTCTTAAATGCCAACATATTGAAAGGTGAACTGATCAATGCCGTGAGCCAACAACCTGAGTTAGCCCATGTGGTGATTAATTGCTCCAGTGTGAGTAGTATCGACTTGAGTGCTTTAGAAATGCTGGAAGATATTAATCTAGAATTGGCCAAGCAAAACATTCAGCTGCATTTGTCCGAAGTTAAAGGCCCTGTGATGGATCGGCTGCAAAACTCAAAACTATTGAAACATTTAAGTGGGAATGTCTTTTTAACCCATTATCAAGCCATTCAGACCCTTTCTCCACAGCTGCTTAAAACCTCATAAGAGACCAAATGCCTGCTTGTACTTTTTCAATATAGTGAGAAATATCAAGCAGGCATTTATGATAAAAATCCATTAAATATGTCATTTTTATGAATTAAAATGAATAATAAAAACTGGAATTACAATAACTTAATTTTTATATTTAAATATTTTTCAGTCAGTTAGCAAATTAGGTATAAAATGGCGCACTTAAAATCCGTATTTTGTCCTCGTAATTTCAACAAGGCGCCTCTATGTTTTCTGTTTTAGCGCGAATGAGTCTAGTTACTCGAATTATCATTGCCATTATTTTAGGTATTGGTGTGGCCCTCGTTTTCCCAGGTGTTGCACCTTATTTGAGCCTGCTAGGCGACTTATTTATTAAAGCGTTAAAATCTGTCGCGCCTGTACTTGTATTTGTCTTGGTTCTTGCTTCTATTGCAAATTTTAAAGTGGGTCATAGTGCGAATCTGCGTCCCATCATCATCATGTATGCAGTGGGTATGTTACTTGCAGCTTTTGCAGCAGTTGCAGTCAGCATCGCTTTCCCAAGTACTTTATTCTTAAATTTACCTGCAAATACTGACTTGCAACCGCCAAGTAGTTTGATTGAAATCTTTAAGAACCTACTGCTGAGCTTTATTGCTAACCCTGTAACTGCCATTAGTGAAGCAAACTTCATTGGTATTTTAGCGTGGGCTGTGGCCTTGGGTGCTGCATTCCGTCATGCCAAAGACTCAACCAAAGACTTACTCAATGATACTGCACACGCAGTAAATAGCGTGATTCGTTTGGTGATTAACTTTGCGCCTATCGGTATTTTCGGTCTAGTGGCGGTAACCTTTGCAGAAACAGGTTTAAGCACATTAGCAAGCTATGCACACTTATTGGCTGTCTTACTTGGCACAATGGCTTTCGTTGCCTTAGTCATCAACCCGCTTATGGTTGCTGTGGTAACACGTAGCAATCCGTATCCTTTGGTATTTCAGTGTTTACGTGAAAGTGGTATCACTGCTTTCTTCACGCGTAGTTCTGCTGCGAACATTCCTGTGAACTTAGATCTTGCAAAACGTTTGGGTGTTGCTGAATCTACAGCGAGTGTAGCCATTCCACTCGGTGCGACCATTAACATGGCCGGCGCCTCAGTGACTATTACTGTGCTTACACTGGCAGCAGTCAATACGCTAGGTCTTAATGTTGACTTTACCACCATGATGATTTTATCTGTGCTTGCAACAGTTTCAGCTTGTGGTGCTTCTGGTGTTGCAGGTGGTTCTCTACTTTTAATTCCTGTGGCGTGTGGACTGTTTGGTATTTCATCTGATATTTCAATGCAAGTGGTTGCAATTGGTATGGTGATTAGCGTACTACAAGACTCTACTGAAACCGCATTGAACTCATCAACTGACGTATTATTTACTGCAGCAGTTGACCGCGCTTCAAAATAATATATTGTAGAATCAGTATATTATTTCTTTTTTGAAGTTATGCCATTTCAACACTTACCACTTTGGATTCAACTGGGGGCATTCTTTCTTGCAGTCAATGCAGGAATGATTAATGTCTTAGGACTGGTGACTGTTTTACACCAGTCTGTTTCCCATATGACTGGTAATGTAAGTGTTTTGGCGATGTCGCTTGTACATTGGCAACCCGAAAGCATTTTATATTTGCTATTAGTAACTGTCTGCTATGTCATCGGTTCATTTTATAGTGGTGTAATTCTGGGAAATAGTCACTTTCGATTGGGACGCCGCAATGGCGTACCACTCACTTTAGTGGCTTTTTTTATTTTTCTATGTTGGTTCTTTCTGCCTTATTTTCCACGCTATGCTTTACTCTGGGCCTGCGTCGCAATGGGTGTGCAAAATGCCATGGTGAGCCATTATAAAGGCACTATCATCCGCACCACACATTTATCGGGTGTCCTTACCGACCTCGGTTTAGCGCTTGGTTATCGTGTGCGCGGACTCGTGGTTGAGCGTCGGCGTGTAGTTTTACATCTTTTGATTTTAAGTGGCTTTTTGATCGGCGGACTCTGTGCAAGTTGGATGTATCCCTATTTAAAACTCAATTCTTTTTTAGTTCCAACAGCATTAAGCTTGATCCTTAGTGTTGTATATTGGATCATTTACTTTCGTTATCGTCGTTTTTAAACGCAGTTGTGGAATTCGCTATGGTAAAAAATGCATTACAGGCTCAGTTACTCAAAGCCGGTTTAGTTGACAACAAAAAGGCCAAAAAACTTTCTAAACAAGCAGTGCATGAGCAAAGAACAGGTCAAAGCAGTGAAGCTGAGATCAAGGCAAAAATTGCACAAGACAAACAGCAAAAACAGGCCAAAGATCAAGCCATTGAACTTGAAAAGAAAGCGATATTGCAAGAAAAAGAGCTCAAAGCGACGATCATTCAAATGATCACGCAGCATAAAATCCGGGATACCGACGGTGACGTGGCTTATCAGTTTATTGACGATGGCAAAATCAAAAAACAATATATCAATCAACAAATTTATAATGCCTTGGTTGCTGGTAGCCTCGTGATTGCACGGGATCATGAAAGTTATGCCTTCTTACCTAAAGCTTTAGCTGATCGTATTAATGCCAAACTTGAAGGCTTTATTATCGTAAATACTTCAGAGAAAAATGAAGCAGTCACCGATGAGGAAGATCCATACGCTGCGTACGTGATCCCTGATGATCTCATGTGGTAATTTGAACCATCAGAAGCTTCCATATTGGAAGCTTCTTTTTTCCTAGTTCATTATAAAACTAATTTACCATTCCACTGACCTGACACATCCCGACCATCAACAATTTATACTTCATGACATTCAAATATCGATTTAAAAACCGAATCTACGAGAGTAAATAAACAAGTCGTTGATAACATGTATAAACTTAGTGACACAATTTGCTTAATTCGCATAGCTGATTACACTATTTACAGTGTTTTAATCAAAAGAAGATCGCATTTTGGATAATTTTCATTTTATACAGAGTTTAAAAGATTGGTCGGATCAGTATCCTTGGATCGAAATGCTGACAGGGTTCTGCATACTCATTCTAGTGGCTATACTGGCGTATATTATTGCCAAGCATGTTGTCGTTCGCGGCATTCGGCATCTCATCACTAAGCTAAAATTTGCCAATCACGACATCATGTCGCAGCATAGCGTGATTCGTCGAATTGCGAACATTGTCCCAGCAATCGTCATTATGAATGGTATCGTTACCGTTCCTCACCTATCTGCGAAAATGGTCAGCTTTGTCCAAATGGCGGCACAGGCCTTTATTTTCTTAACCATTGCGCTGGCGATTGGTGAATTACTGAATATCTTCAATTTGGTTTATCAACGTAATCCAAAGTCTAGAAATAAGCCCATCAAAGGCTATCTACAGCTGATCAAACTCATTATTTTCATCGTTTGTGGCTTGATGATCTTAGGGACTTTCCTGAAAAAAGATGTCTTCACCTTGCTAGCGGGTTTCGGTGCTATGGCGGCAGTGCTCATGTTGGTCTTCCAAAACACCATTTTGTCTTTGGTGGCTTCTGTTCAGATTTCATCCTATGACATGGTCCGTATTGGAGATTGGATTGAAATGCCATCCCTCAATGCAGATGGTGATGTCATTGATATGTCATTACATACCATCACCGTACAAAACTTTGATAAAACCTTTACCACGATTCCAACCAACAAATTGGTCACTGATACTTTTAAAAACTGGCGTGGTATGTCACAGGCAGGCGTACGTCGTATCAAACGCTCACTTTATATTGACCAAAGTAGCGTTCACTTTATGTCTGAAGCAGAACAAAGCAAACTTAAAGAGTTCTTATTATTAGACCAATATCTGGATCACAAAAGCACAGAGCTGGTTGAGTTTAATCAAAAACTGAGCAATACATCTCCTTGCAATCAGCGACGTTTAACCAATATAGGTACCTTTCGTGCGTATGTTGAGTTGTACCTTAATCAGCATCCGAACATTTCAAAACATCAGTCTTTAATCGTACGTCAGCTACAACCGACTGAAAAAGGCTTGCCACTGGAAATTTATGCATTTAGCAATCAAATTGCATGGAAAGACTATGAAGCAATCCAGTCAGATATTTTCGATCATTTAATTGCCATTCTTCCCGAATTTGGTCTCAAAGTTTACCAAGCACCATCGGGATATGACATGCAAATCGCACTATCAAACCCGTAATTTTTTTCACTTTGGTATGCTAAAACCACTCTAGTTTTAGCATACTAAGGTCTTAAAAACGCAGAATAATCATTTCAACATACGGTCTAAATTACTAGTTTTAGAATACAGATTCTGAAAATACATAACATTAGTTTTTCAACAACTGTGTTATTTACGTTGTGTATTATGTAAGTCAATTATGTGATCATTTACATGAAATATACCGCAATATCACAATATCACAATATCAACCTTTTCTCTTCATTAAATTAGCCACTCCTTTTCACTTTGTAAGACTTTCTAAAATGAATACTTTAAATAAATCTTTATGTGCTGCCCTTTTAGCTGTAGCAGCGACATCTTCTTTTGCAGCAGAAACTCAAGTTGTAGAAACCACTCAAGCTGCTGTTGCAACTGAAAATGCAGCACCTGCTTCAGAAGCTGCTGCATCTGATGCGGTTGCGACATCAGAAGCTCAAGCAAACTAATGCTTTAAGCATCTTGGGGGATTCATTTGCTTGGATTCCCTTTTATCACTCTTCTCTATATCAGACTTTTATATCTATTCATCTACATTTCTTGCTATCCATACTGCTACAACATCGTTTAGTCTCTCGCAATTTACACAGACCACTGAGGTCTTTTCATGCTAAAATTTTCAAATTCTGCTTATTTATAAAACAAGCCATTACCATTATAAATGGCTTATTTTTAGAAGGTTTTATTCATGTTCAAATGGTTTGAAAAACGTGTTGATCCCTATCCAGAAGAAGGTTTAAACCAACCTTTACCGACCACGTTCTTTCCGTTTGTATGGCAGGCCGCTAAAGGTGTGCGTGGCTATTTGCTGATTTTGGTTTTATTCACGGCTGGTGCTGCCAGTTTTGAAGCGTTGTTTTATGCCAAAATTGGTGACTTAGTAAACTGGCTCAGTAAAAGCCAGCCAGAAACATTTTTAGCAGAACATGGTTCAAATTTAGTCCTGTTATTCTGTATTTTATTGGCCAATATTTTATTTGCCAGTTTACAGTCGATTATTAAACACCAAATATTATTTAGCACTTTTCCGATGCGTCTGCGCTGGCGCTTTCATAATTTACTGCTGAAGCAAAGCCTCGACTTTTTTCACAATGATTTTGCAGGAAGACTCTCCGCAAAAGTCATGCAAACGGCACTGGCAATACGTGAGTTCTGGGTTATTTTGGGTGACATGTTGGCTTATGTGCTGATTTATTTTGTCACGGTCAATTTGGTGCTTGCCGCTATCTCCCCGCTCCTAATATTACCTTTACTGGTCTGGTTAGCTTTGTTCATCTGCGCAGCGTATTACTTCATCCCACGTTTGAGTAAAGTTTCAAATGAACAGGCTGATGCCCGAGCTGTGATGACTGGCCGTGTTACCGATGCTTATACCAATATTCAAACAGTGAAGCTTTTTGCCCATGCAGGACGTGAAAGCTTATATGCCAAATCCTCGATGCAGGAGTTCATGGTCACCGTCTATAAACAAATGCGTTTAGGTGCCAAATATGAAATCAGCATCCTGTTTTTAAATATAGTGCTGTACGCGGGTGTATTGGGCACTGCGGTTTGGTTATGGATGAATGGGCGAGTTGAACTTGGTGTTATTGCTGCTGCAACAGCTATGATTTTAAAATTGAGCAGTATCGCAGAATTTATCATGTGGCAAACCTCAGCACTTTTTGAAAGTGTCGGTACCATTCAAGATGGCATGAAAACTTTAGGTCGTTCGATCACGATTCAAGACAAACCTAATGCCAAAGACCTTGAAGTTAAACAAGGCATGATCGAATTTAAAGACGTCACTTTTGCGTATAACAGTAAAAATGTCATAGACAATTTAAACCTACGCATCCGAGCTGGTGAAAAAATTGGGATCGTGGGTCGCTCTGGTGCAGGGAAATCAACACTGATTCAACTATTGCTACATTTTTATCAATTGAAACAGGGTGAAATTTTAATTGATGGGCATAATATCGAAGATGTCACCCAAGACAGTTTACGTCGTAATATTGCCTTAGTGACTCAAGATACCTCCCTGCTACACCGTAGTGTCGCAGAAAATATCAAATATGGCCGTCCCAATGCCAGTGATGAAGAAATGTATGCTGCTGTACGTAAAGCCAAAGCCGAAGAGTTTATTCCTCAGCTGACTGACTTACGTGGTAAATCAGGTTATGAAGCCTATGTTGGTGAGCGTGGAGTGAAACTTTCAGGTGGCCAACGCCAGCGTATCGCGATTGCTCGTGTGTTCTTGAAAGATGCACCAATCTTAATTTTAGATGAAGCCACCAGTGCCCTAGACTCAGAAGTTGAAGCTGCAATTCAATCTAGTCTTGATGACTTAATGCAAGATAAAACGGTGATTGCGATTGCACACCGTCTTTCAACCATTGCTCAAATGGATCGTTTGATCGTGCTTGATGAAGGTCGTATTGCAGAACAAGGGACACATGAAGAACTGATTCAGAAAAATGGTATCTATGCGCACCTTTGGCAGCGTCAAACAGGTGGATTTTTAACGGAACAACATCCGATTAAAAAGAAAGAAGCCTAATTTTACTTTCCATCCTCAGCACGCTTAGATCATCATCTCAATGATTTAACCGTGCTGATTTTGAAAAGATTTTACTTAACTTTTAGCATCATTTGCTGAGCCTTTATTTTTATCGAGAGTCTTATATTTTTGCTCAGAAATTTATGATATTTATAATATCGTTCCACTAAATCAGAAATGAAAAGGATACTGAATTGATATAGGCTCGGAGTATATTGTCCAACAATATGCTCCATGAATTTGAAATATTCATGCCAATATAACTTCAGTCAGAAAAGAAAGAAAAATGCAATGGATCGCGCATGAAAACAGTTTCACTTCGCCAAGATCAAGGAATTCCTGGTGTTTATGGCTTATTGTTGTTAGATGTTGTGTCTCGTTGGGGCTATAACGCAGAGACCCTATTTTCCCCTTTTCAACTCACGAGCGAACAACTCGCAGAGCCTGACTTTCGCATACCTGTTCATACTGCCAATGAACTTGTGAAGTTGGCCAGCCGTCTCACTGGTGAGCCCACGCTTGGCTACCATCTAGGCACGCAAATGCGTATTTCAATTCATGGCTTCATTGGCTATGCCATTATGACAACTCATGATATTGGCGAAGCTTTGGTACTTGCTAACCGTTTTATTCAACTGCGCATGCCTTTTTTGCAGCTTTTCTTTTCCACCTTTGGCGAAAAAGCGACTTTACAATTACGCTGTGATGTCGATATAGAACCGTTGCGTACCGATATTGCGATCAGTATTATTTTTGGCATTGTTTCTATGAGTAAGGCGCTCACTGGCATTGAAAATCTGGCTGGGGAAATTGATTTCGATTTTCCAGAACCTGAAGGCTTTGATCGCTATCGTGCAAAGCTGCCTAATCATAGTGTTCGCTTTGATCAACCACATTTACTTTTGAGTTTTGATAAGCATTATCTCGGCTTTAAAATGGTCAATGCTGACCCACTTGCAAGCCAAATAGCCATTAATCAATGTGAAGCTGAGCTCTCAGCCATGGGCGAACGCCGAAGATTATCGATGCGTGTACGTGACATTTTGACGCGCTCAGAACAACACTATTTAAGCATCGAGCATGTGGCTGACCTCTTACACATGTCTGATCGAACACTGAAGCGCCAATTGGCTGCTGAAAGCACGTCTTTTTCAACCATTGTGGATGAAGTGCGTTACCGTCATGCCACGTCACTTTTGTCACGTACAGACTATAGCTTAGAGCAAATCGCGGATGAACTGGGATATAGTGATGTGGCAAATTTCAGCCGAGCATTTAAGCGTTGGAGTGGACGCAGCCCGAGTAATTGGCGTAAAGATCCGTATTTATAGATCTTTTGTTTTGATAAAAAAGCATGTATAAATCGTGCGAAAAATTATTTTTGTATTTTAAGGAGTTATTCATGAATCATCCTTCAGAATTGAAGTATGCGAGTACACATGAATGGGTGCGTATTGAAGGTGATCTTGTTGTAACTGGTATTTCAGACCATGCACAGGATGCTTTAGGCGATTTAGTCTATGTTGAAACACCAGAAGTTGGTCAACAAATCACTGCGGGCGAACAAGCGGGTGTGGTTGAATCTGTAAAAACAGCTTCTGATATTCATGCACCAGTTTCTGGCACCGTGGTAGAAATCAATGCCAATCTGGAAGATGATCCTGACTTCGTCAATGATGACCCCTACGGCAAAGGTTGGATTTATAAAATCAAACCAGACAATATCGCAGATGTAGAACAACTCCTTTCAAGCACAGCCTATGAAGCGGGTCTATAAGCCTAGTATTCATATTTACGGCTCAAAAAATCAGTCTACGGACTGGTTTTTTACATCTATCCTCTTATTTTGATAAATTAAATCAATATTTATAAATTTATCTCGCTTAAACACCAGTATTTATTACTATAATTATACTTTTCACGTGCATTATCTTATAATTTGATTGTTCTAATTTCACAGCCGTGACCTAGCTTCTGCATAAAATAATAACAACAGTTTACGTCCTGTAGCCTCATCTTCGAGCCAAGGGTTCTGCATGTCTGCTCTTAATACATCATCACTATGGAATAAGTCTTTTATTCTGTGCTTAGCGAACAATCTGTTTTTGTTCATCTTTTACTTTGCACAGACCTCAATCCTTCCAATCTATATTTTGAATGATTTGGGTGGAAGCCTTGCTCAAGCAGGCTTAGCCATGACTTTGTTCATGGCATCGTCTATCGCAGTTCGCCCTTTTAGCGGACTCATTATTGAAAAATTGGGCAATAAGAAAACGCTTTTTATCGCGGAAGCCCTATTTTGTTTGTTTTCCTTGGCTTATTTGTTTGCTGATAATTTACAACTGTTGTTACTGATTCGTTTTCTACATGGCATTTGGTTCAGCATCGTCACCACAGTTGCCGTACCTATCGTCAATGAGTTTATTCCAGAAAAACGTAAAGGCGAAGGCATGGGCTATTTTGTCATGTCCATTAATCTCGGGATTGTACTTGGGCCATTCCTCGGTTTAACCCTGATCCAGTCCGTATCCTATCCAATGGTCGCAGGAATTTTAGCGTTTAGTGTCTGTCTCGGTTTCTTGTTTTGCTTCTTTATCCCAATTCAGCAGACCACTCAAAAATTGACACCTGCCGTGAAGTGCAAGCTCAGTATCCATGACTTTGTTGAAACTAATGCCTTGAATATTTCAATTATGGGCATGATGGTTTCTTTTTCCTATGCCAGTATCATGTCGTTCATTTCAACTTATGCAGAGTCTAAACATCTACTGAACTACGCGAGCTTGTTTTTTATCGTCTTTGCGATTTCCATGATGAGTCTACGCCCAATTACAGGCAAAGTTTATGACCGTCGTGGGGCAAGTTATGTGATTTACCCAGCGATTATATTATTTAGCTTAGGGCTTATGATTCTCAGTCAGATTCAATCTTTGACGGGTTTATTGGTTGCTGCTGTATGCGTTGGTATGGGCTTTGGTTCTGCACAGCCTTGTCTACAAACTCTCGCTATTCAAGGTGCTGAAAAGCATCGGATTGGCCATGCGACCTCTACATTCTTTACCATGTATGACTTAGGTATTGCTCTTGGCTCTGTATTGTTGGGTATACTCATTTCTAAGCAAGGTTATAGCTTTACCTATTTATTCTGTGCTCTGACAACTATTTTAAGTTTAACTTTCTATGCCTTTATTATGAATAGAAAGAAAACCGCTTAAAACATCAATCCGTATGCCCATAGTAATGAACATACGGACTCAAAAATTAAGCGTCGTCTTTCTCTTCTTCAGCTTCTTTGGCCTTTTCGGCAACCGCTTGATCAAAAGACAAAGTACTACTTGAGTTTAACTGTGGGTTAGCACGACTACTCTTTAATTTAATCTGTAGACGTAATTCATTGACCGAGTCTGCATTTCGTAGCGCCTCTTCATAAGCGATTGCACCTTGATTGTATAAATCAAACAAAGCCTGATCAAAAGTCTGCATGCCTAACTCTCGTGACTTCGACATCACTTCTTTAAGTTCGTGGAAATTCCCTTTAAGTATCAAGTCTGACATTAACGGTGTATTGAGCATGATTTCCACTGCTGCTCGGCGGCCACGCCCATCTTCAGTTCGCACCAGACGCTGTGAAATAATCGCCTTCATATTGGAAGATAAGTCCATCAAAAGTTGATTGCGACGTTCGTCTGGGAAAAAGTTAATAATTCGATCTAAAGCCTGATTTGCATTATTGGCATGCAATGTTCCAAGGCATAAGTGGCCTGTTTCTGCAAAAGCTATGGCATGCTCCATAGTCTCCGTGTCACGAATCTCACCAATTAAAATGACATCGGGTGCTTGGCGCAGAGTATTTTTCAAAGCATTGTGCCAAGAATGACAGTCCACACCCACTTCCCGATGAGTAATCATCGATTTCTTATGCTTGTGTACATACTCCACAGGGTCTTCAACCGTAATAATGTGCCCTGCCGAGTTTTCATTTCGATGATCAATCATGGCTGCTAAAGACGTAGATTTACCTGACCCTGTACCACCGACAACGAGTACTAAACCACGTTTTTCCATAATCACGTCTTTTAAAGACGTTGGAAGTTGTAACTTAGTGAAGTTAGGAATTTCCGCAGTAATCGTACGAATCACCATACCTACATGCAGTTGCTGCTGAAAAACATTGACGCGAAAACGCGAAACATTGGGAACGCTAATTGCAAAATTACACTCAAGCTCGGTTTCGAACTCTAATCGTTGCTTCTCATTCATTAAACTATAAGCAAAGAGTTTGGTCTGATCAGATGGCAAGTTTTGTTGACCCAGTGGCTTCATGAGGCCCTGATGCTTAATACTTGGGGGAAAGTCTGCAGATATAAATAAGTCTGAACCACCATACTCAACCACTTTGCTGAGCATGTGAAACATCATCCGACGGGCTTCTTCTAAAAGTTCTGCAGAATACATAGTGTTCTCTAAAAATTAGTGCAAATAGCCGACTTTAAAAAGCATTTCTTTTATTCAAAATACAATTTTTTATCGTGTTCTTTCAGGCTTCTGATTTTGCATAAGTTTATGCTCTAGCTCAACCTAATTTATCGTTTGATAAATAACTTTTAACTTATTTTTCAATTTATTATCTTCATTTATTGAACTAGATCACAAAAAAAGACCTTTCATTGAAAGGTCTTTTTGGTTGCGTTGATTAAGCACTCCGTTGAACGGCATGGCTGCGTAATGTGTCGGCAACCTCTAAGAGTACTTGCTCAGTTTTTTCCCAGCCTAAACAGCCATCGGTAACAGACTGACCATAGACCATGTCATCTGAAATTTTCTGGTTACCATCAACCAAGTGACTCTCAAGCATGACACCACACACATTGCTTTGCGTGCGTTCCGCAACAATGCTACGTAATACATCAGGTTGATTGAGTGGATTTTTACTACTGTTCCCATGACTACAGTCTATAACCAACGCGGGTAATTCACCTTTGACTTTATCTTGCATATGCCGAATATCTTCTAAAGCATAGTTAGGCCCTGAGTTCGCCCCACGTAAAATCAAGTGCGGCTTCGGATTTCCTTGGGAATGAAGCATACATGCCATGCCTTGCTGCCCAATTCCCATGAACTGGTGAGGGTTTGATGCAGACTGAATCGCATCCAGAGCGATTTGAATTGAACCATCTGTGCCATTTTTGAAACCAATGCTGAATGGCATATGACTCGAAATTTCACGATGAATCTGCGACTCGCTGGTACGCGCACCAATGGCTCCCCATGCCAACAGATCATCGAAATAAGCAGTCGCCATCGGGCTTAAAATTTCTGTAGCAATCGGCAAACCCATTTCAATAATCGCTAAATACAATGCTCGAGACTGCTCTAGTCCCAACTGCATATTGGAAGATCCATCGAGCAGAGGATCGTATAAAAAACCTTTCCAACCCACTGTTGTCCGTGGTTTTTCAATATAAGCACGCATTACGAAGAAAATCTGATCTGAAACTTTGGTTTGTAATTGTTTTAACTTTTCAGCGTATTCTAAAACCGCAATAGGGTCATGAATGGAACATGGGCCAGTAATGACCATTAAACGATGGTCTTTGCCATCTAATATATTTTGAATGGTTTGACGCTGTTCAGCAATTTGTAGTTTTAATGGCGTAGAAAGTGGCAACTGCGCTTTGAGTTGCTGCGGCAAACTTAAAAGTGTTTCTTGAACTGTCGTTTGAGTACTTTGTAGTGCAGTATTTAGAGCATTCATTGGTTTGTATCCTTTGGACTGTGGTGTTCAGTCCGATCTTTTATTTGAGCGTTATGGGTCTAATGGATTGCTGGGCTAAAGTCATAAATTGACTAAAGTAAAACCAATAAAAGTTGCTAAAGTATGAATAGTTAGTTGTTTTCATGAAGTACTCCAAAAATTATTAAAACAGCAGATATAAAAAAACCTGACCAGGGTTGCCGATCAGGTATTAACAAGGTGGGCAACCTTTTGATGCCCGAACGCGTTCAGGCAATTATCTAAATTGCCAAAAGTAATAATTTGCGTTAGAGATTACAGGTTGCTTTAACATTTTTATATCTTCAAAAATATGTTATCTGAAATTTAAAATACGCTGATTTTTTTGCTTTTACAACACTTTTTTATGCAAAAATTCAGTTCTATCCCGTTTAAGCCACTGCCTTCGCCTTTAACTCAATGGCCTAATCATGTTTGAGTTCATGAGAACAATCGCTATATAAAGCCATGCCTAGTGTAGTTTCAGCAACTGCATTTCTGCCTGCTGAGCACAAACAGGTGGACTAAATAAATAGCCTTGCCCAATATGGCACCCCATATCTCTTAAAAGCTGCAATTGCGTTTCAGTTTCAATCCCTTCAGCAACGATATCCATTGATAAAATCGGACCAAGCTTGGCTAACCCTTCGACAATGGCATAAATTGATTTATCATCACTTAAACGTTGCACAAAAGAGCAATCAACTTTAATAATATCAACAGGATAGTCACGTAAATGAGTAAGAGAAGAATGCCCTGTACCAAAATCATCCAGTGCTATTCGCACACCATTTGCTTTGAGTTTCTTTAAGGCACGAACCACATATTCATAGCCGCGTTCAGCCAAATGATATTCAGTAACCTCAATTTCAACAAATTTTGAGGGTATGCGGTAGGATTTGAGACGTTTTAAAAAGATCTCTGCAAAATTATCACGCATAAACTCAACAGGTGCTGCATTAATTGAAATAGGTACAATCTGTAAGCCTTTTGCCCGCCATTCAGTAATCTGCTTGAAAACCTGATGCTGCATAATCTCACCAATACGGCTGGATAACTCATAATCATTAAAAGCTGCTGCGATTCGTGCAGGGCTTTGAATGTTATTTTGATCATCACGCCAGCGTAATACCGCTTCATAACCAATAATGCGTTCTGAATCTAAACAGACTTTCGGTTGAAAGAAAGCCTCGATTGCAACATTACGAATAATTTGATGCGCACAATTAAGTTGTTCAGATTGCTCCCGTACCGCATTAAACATATCCTGATCAAACATGCGCATACCACCACGCCCTTGTGCTTTAACATCATTGAGTGCTGTGTCAGCACACTTGAGTAACTCACTGAGGTCATTGGCATCATCTGGATAGAGGCCACATCCAATGCTCATGCCACCATTGATGTAGTTACCTGAAAACGTAATTGGGATCTCTAGTTGTTGCAAAATCTGCTGGGCAATTTGATTGAGCTCACCTATATCCTGTACATGCGGAATAATCACACCAAACTCATCCCCACCAAGACGTGCCAAGAAAGCACGGCCTTCTAGAATTTGTTTTAAGCGTTTTGATAAAATTCTTAAAAGGTGGTCGCCTGCGGCATAACCGAGTGTGTCATTAATGGTTTTAAAGTGGTCTAAGTCCATCAACATGACGGCTAACTTTTGTTTTTTATCACGTGCACTGCTATACAGTTTTCTGATTTTTTCTTTAAACGCACGTCGGTTATTTAAACCCGTTAATTCATCACGTTCACTGCCTTGTTTTAATTTTTGTTCGGTCAGATATTGCAGCGTGATATCACGTGAAACACATAAAATACTCTGGGTCTCTCCGTCAACATCAAGTACAGGTGTCAGAACATTATCCCAATAATAAACTTTACCGTCCGATAAACTCATGCCATTAAAACGGGAAATTTGTCCTTGGCCTGCATCATGCAATGCTTTTTTGGCTTTTTTACGCACCGCAGGAGGCAAAAGTTCGACCCAAGAAATACCAAAGTCCTTAACATCTGCACTTCCCAATAACATGACACATGCCGACTTATTCATATGTGTGACCGTGCCATCTGGCTCAACTACAATAATGCAGTCTACGCTGGCATTTAACATATCCGAATGGGCACGTAACAGCGCCAAAGACTCGATATAAATTTTCATGCCCTGATGAATATCAGTGCAACTCAGTTGAAATCCAGCTGTCGAGCGATCCATTTCACCTTGGACTAAGAACCAATGATACTGGCCCTGATGATTACGAATCCGACAGGTTTTTTCAAATGTGAGCTCGGCAATTATCGGTTGATGCAAAAATTCATCTACTGCTGGCACATCTTCTGGATGAATATATTCGACCAAATTGAAGCTATCTGCGGATAAATCCATTCCTCCCACATAATGACGTAAGGGTAAATTTATATATTTGCAGACGTCATTATGAATCCAAAAAAGCTGAGGAATAATATCAATCAGATGGTGGTCTTTTTTTGAAGTAGAACTCTTTCCTGCCTGTTGATCATAAGCAATATTTTTAGATTTATTCTTAGTCTGTGAATGGGTTCGAGACATAATAATTATCTGCAACTTAAACTTGCTGGTTTAGTCCATAACCAGACATATTGTTTAAAAAAGAAATCAAGCAAAGTCATGAAAAACAATAAAAAAACAAAAGTAAATAATAAGTATAATGACGCTGCGTGATTACCATCACAATATGCATCATATACAACTTATATAAGCGTATACCAATGAAAAATTGCAACTATTACACAAATCAGACAAATAACTGCGAGCGGTTTTCAATAGCAAATGAGTATTCATTTGAGCAATACAAAGAAGCTAAACTCTTTTCAATGAAAAACCAATAATAACAATAATTTATTTTAAATAAATAGCGACTATTCACATAATAATCATATTTAATCCTACTTACACAAAGACATCATTTAGAGAAATTTTGCGCCCTACTTTTGTGCAAAAAAGCTGAAGCCTGATTGATCAATATTATCCTATTATGCTTCAGCTCTGGTAAATGCTTGTGAGCTATGATTTAAAGATTTTTTTCTTCAATAAACTCAAATTGTGTTTCAGAAAAGACTGTGTAGGGTCGCTCTTTTCATAACATTCATTTGGCAGCGAGTATTTAGCTAATTTCACCCAAACAGATGAAAACTGTTTGATAAAGCTCGCTTCATTGTAATGAATTCCATACTCTGCACACAGTGCTTTAATTTTGGGCGCGACTTGTGCGTAGCGATTGGCTGGCATGTCTGGGAAAAGATGATGTTCGATTTGATGACTCAAATTCCCGCTTAAGATATGTAAGCCCTGTGTCCCACTAAAATTACTTGAGCCTCGAATTTGGCGCAGATACCACTCGGCCCGTGTTTCATTATCTATATTGTCCATTTCAAAGTTTTCAGCGTCTTCGGTAAAGTGACCATTAAAAATCACCGCGGATGCCCATAAACTACGAATAACATTGGCTACTGCATTTCCTGTAAAGACTGGCAGTGCATTTGGCCCAGCAATGATTGGGAAAAAGACATAGTCCTTAATCACTTGGCGTTTCATTTTCTGCCTAAAATCATATGACTCTACCCAAACTTCGCGCCAAGTTTTTGTTTTATAGGCCACCACATCTTCTATATGCAGATTTTGTATACCAACATACCACTCAAAAAACACCATCAATTGTGCAGCTAAAGGTAGATTCAACAAAAAGCGAGGTTCCCAGACCTGTGCATTGCTCACACGGACTAAGCCATAGCCGACATCATGATCCATACCAACAATATTGGTGTAGGTATGGTGGATATAATTATGCGTATGTTTCCAGTCGGGGCCTGTGGCCATAGTATCCCAGTCATAATTTGTCCCATTGAGACTCGGGTCATTTAACCAGTCAAACTGACCATGCATGACATTATGCCCAAGCTCCATATTTTCTACGATTTTAGATACCCCTAATAAACCTGTGCCCAAAAGCCATACTGGAGGCAGCCATCCTGCTAACATCAGCATTGCACGTGCGCTTATTTCGCTATAACGCACAAAATTTCGGATTTTGTAAATATACTGAGCATCTTTTTCATTGAGGTTTTCCATCACTTCACGACGGATCGCTTCAACTTTCGCACCAAACTCTTCAATTTGTGCAGCATTTAAATATTTGGATTTACTGCTTTCACTAAAATAAACGGGAAGATTCATATCTATACCTTCTTAAAGGTTGATCACAACAGGACTAACCGCCTGTGAAATGCATAATTTAATTTGTGTGTTATTGTTTTGATCAAGCTCTCCTGTGAGCAGATTCCGCACCACACCCTGAACTTTGGTACATGAACAAGTATTACAAATGCCCATACGGCAGCCATGCGCGGGACGTAAACCCGCCTGTTCTGCACTGTCTAATAAATTACTTTGAGCTTGAAACTGTTGCTGCGAACGTTGAAACGTGACCAGTTGAGCGCTCTGAGTATGATCGACAACAATTTGAAAGTATTCGGTATGCAGATAGTCAACTAAGTTTAGAGCCTGATAAATTTCTGTCAGGCTTTGCATCATATTGGTAGCACCACAAGCATAGCATTCACGTTGTTCAAAACCTTCAATCTTTTGGCTAAGCAACTCTTGGCTCAGATGTTGTTTATGAGTCCGTGTATTGACATGATGGTATTTAAACTGCGGATAATGTTCAGTAAGTTGTTGCAGTTCTGCATGAAAGCTATCATCCCGCGTAAAGTAAATTAAATCGATATTGGAAACTGTTTGTGGGCGTTTTAATGCAGCCTTAATCAATGCGTAAATTGCGGTAATACCACTTCCCGAGGCAATCATCAGTGCAGAGTGAGGCTGAGTTTTCAAAACAAATTCGCCCTGCGTTTGGGAAATTTCAACTACACTTTTTACAGGCTGTTGAGTGAGCGCATTTGAGACTTTGCCCTGTTGTTTGACAGCAATCACAAGATTGCCATTTTCTAAAATCTCGACAATCGAATAGCTGCGCTGCCAACGTACACCAGCAATGAGTACTGTCACTAAGATACTTTGCCCAGCTTGATAGTCGGTTGCTTTAAAATGATGATTTGGCTGTAACTGCATGTACAGGAAGTCATCTGACAAGTGATGTTTTGCAACAATCCGCGCTTTGGCTTTTTTCCATGCCCATAGCGGATTGACTTTTTCAGCCAGAAAATCGATGAAATCTTCACGCACCCATTCAGGACGGTATTCAACATGCTTTCCCATAGTCACCCTCTGCTTTAGTTTATTTTTATACAAGTGTGCATTATTGAGACATCAAGATAAGGTGAGAACCTATTTTCGACTATGTCATAAAAGGACAAAATCTAACGAATTGACATTTTTTATCATTTTTGTCTAACAACATGAACAGTTTTGCCAATTCACTTTTCTTCAAGCAAAAAACAAAAAACCAAGCCGCAGCTTGGTTTTTAAACACATTACAGCGAATTAGTCTTCAAAATGAATCACCGTACGGATTGGTTTTCCATCATGCATTAAGTCAAAGGCTTCATTGATTTTGTCGAGACCCATGGTATGCGTAACAAATGGAGCTAAACGAATGTCGCCAGTCCTGGCTTCTTCAACCATACCTGGCAGTTGTGAACGACCTTTTACACCACCAAAAGCTGTCCCTTTCCAGGTACGGCCAGTGACCAGTTGGAATGGACGTGTTGAAATCTCTTGGTCTGCACCTGCCACACCAATAATCACCGACTGTCCCCAACCACGGTGTGCACATTCGAGTGCTGAGCGCATGACATTAGTATTACCAATACATTCAAATGAGTGATCAACCCCCCAACCCGTCATTTCAACAATGACTTCTTGTACAGGTCGCTCATGATCTTTTGGGTTTACAAAATCAGTTGCTCCGAATTCTGCTGCTAATTTATATTTGTCAGGGTTCGTATCAACCGCAATAATACGGCTGGCTTTGGCTTTTTTTGCACCTTGTACAACTGCTAGACCAATACCACCTAAACCAAAGACTGCAACGGTATCACCCTCTTGTACTTTGGCTGTATTTTTGACTGCACCTAAACCAGTGGTCACACCGCAACCCAATAGACAGACATGTTCAGGGTTAGCATCTGGATTGATTTTAGCCAAAGATACTTCTGCGACAACGGTATATTCAGAAAAGGTTGAACAGCCCATATAGTGATAAATCGGTTGCCCATTATAAGAAAAACGCGTTGTACCATCTGGCATCAAACCTTTGCCCTGCGTCGCACGGACTGCAACACATAGATTGGTCTTGCCTGACTGACAGAATAAGCACTCGCCACACTCAGCCGTATACAGTGGAATAACATGATCACCCGGCTGAACGCTGGTTACACCTTCACCGACCTGAACTACGATACCCGCACCTTCATGGCCTAAAACTGCTGGAAAAACACCTTCAGGATCATCACCAGATAAAGTAAATGCGTCGGTATGGCATACACCTGTATGGGTAATCTTGACTAAAACTTCACCTTTTTGCGGTGGAGCAACATCAATTTCTACAATTTCCAGAGGTTGTCCAGGTCCAAAGGCAACAGCTGCACGTGATTTCATTTTCGCTATCCTTAACAGGTCTTTAACAGATGCGCTACAGTAACCGCTTTTTATTCTCTGTTTAAACCTATAACATGTGAAATGTATAACGTATAAAAATTAGGTATTTAAAAGAAATATGGCGATACCGACTCATTGTCGACCGCTGATTTTGCTGAGCACCGTTTTAACACTCGCGGGATGCCAGCTCGCCCCCAATCAGGCTAAGCCTTCAGCCCCTGTAGAGGTATATGCAGAGCATTGGCTCAATGGTCAAGATGCATCCGCACAGCAAAAACAGGGACTTACGGCTTATTTGGCGTTGGATGAGGCATTTATGAGCATTGCCTCACGCTTACACTTGATACGAGAAGCCAAGCACAGTCTAGATGTCCAATACTATATCTGGGGAGATGACTTTATAGGCCATATGATGTTGCACGAACTGCTAAATGCTGCGGATCGTGGGGTGAAAGTACGTTTATTAATTGATGACCAAAACGGCACAGCACTTGATGAAACCTTCAAAAAGTTGGCCGCTCATCCCAACTTTGAAATCAAATTATTTAACCCTTACAAATACCGCCATTTACGTGTGATTGATTATGCTTTCCGCTTCAATCACATTAACCATCGTATGCATAACAAGCTGATCATTGCTGATGGGGCAATTGCGGTAACTGGTGGTCGTAACATCAGCAGTGAATACTTTGATGCCAGTGAAAAGTTCCAATTTACAGATTTGGACATTTTGTTTTATGGGCAAGCTGTAGAACATGCTAACAGTGTATTTCTAAATTTCTGGAATGATGATCTCAGTTATACCATTCCCCAATTAGTGGGTCGTGGAACAAAAGAAGAACTGGCTCAATTAAAACAGCACTATGAAGCGGATGCCTTAGATAAAAATGTGATTGAACAGAAAATTGATTTGGCTCGGATACAAGTCGATTCAGAGCTGACTAAACATCCTGTTAACTGGGCAAAGGCTCATTTCATTGCCGATTCTCCCAATAAAATTCGTGGTGAAGCAAAGCCTGATGAAATCATTGTCAAACAAATGTTCGATTTGATGGGTAAGCCTGAAAAGCATATGGAGTTGGTCTCCGCATATTTTGTTCCAACCACAGCAGGTGCCGACTATCTCTCCAATTTGGCAAAAAATGGAACTCGAGTTCGGGTCTTAACCAATTCGTTATTGGCTAATGATGTTGCCATTGTGCATGCATTTTATAAAAAATATCGCCGTGGCTTGCTCGAAAATGGCGTCAAATTATATGAATTTAAACCCTATATCGAACGAGAAAAATACACATGGTATGAAGTGGCAACTGGTCATGTGATTCCAGCTAAAGGTCGAAGTTCCTCACGGCTCCATGCCAAATTTTTTGATATAGATGGAAAAGTCTTTGTCGGTTCGTTTAACTTTGACCCGCGCTCAGCCCATTTAAATACAGAAGTGGGCTTAGTGGTAGAGTCAGATCAATTGCAAAATGCAATCTCACATAAGTTAGATGAATTTCTCCCGCATATTGCTTATGAGTTAAAACTCAACTCTCAAGGCGATATCATTTGGCTTGAACATCAAAAAAATGGAACTGTCATTGAACATCAAAAAGAACCCGAAACCACAAAATTTCAGCGTTTTATGATGAAAGCCGTGTCATACCTACCCATTGAATGGATGATGTAATTACAAGTGAATGACGTTATCCATATTCTCTAATATACGATAGCTTTCTGTTTAGGCTGAGTGCTTTGTTTTTTAGGCTCAGCTTAAAAATACTTTCTATATTGCTATTTTAAATAAACAACTTTGAATATAAGACTCGTACAGAATAATTGGATCTGATACCTAAATTCATTCAAGGGCTTGAAAGGTTTTACTCAGTACACACTTTGATTTAACATGCAGCCCATCTTTTTTATCTCCCCTTTACAAAGTTTAGTAATGCAATTTTTTGATTTAAGTCGTCAGTTTAATCTCAGTAATATTTTAACCCCTTACAAAACACTAGAAGATCTTGCTCGACAAGAATGGTTTCTAAGTAAAGTGCGTGTTGAGCATGACTGCTTGAGTGACAATGACATGGTTGAAGGGCAAGTCGTTTTAAAATCCAATCAAAATATCCAAATTGAACTGGAGTGGCTAATCCAAGATACAGGCCATGAACTTTTGGTTCAGTTTAAAGGGATCGAAACAGCTGCAAGCGAAGAGACTTTTGTTTTGGTGAAAGGTGCACAATTGATCGATGAATCGCAACAGCCACTTTCGGCAGGTGCACTCAGCCTATGGATTGATGGAACATTATTTCCTATGCTGCCACAACTATGTAAACAGATTAAAGCGCGGCTTAATCTCTGGGACTATGTTGAGTACGAAGACTAAAGCAGACCAACCATCTACGAATGGCTGGAATATTCAGTCATGTGGATAATCCAAATAGTTACCTAAAGTAAGCCTATTTCAGAAAATAAGTTGTAATAAGCCTCGGCTTTTTTCTCTAAAGCCAAAGGATAGGCACGAGAAGAAGATGGCATCCGATAAAGCCTCAGGTCTCGCCCAGCAAAATGTGTCTCGGACTTCATGCCAATTTGTGGTTTTAACGTACCTGTGGACATAGACAGCATGAGCGTATCAGTAGCTTTATCGCCAGTGGTCATCACACTATGACATTTGGGCATTTTTTCAAGTAAATGTTGCACATTGGTTGGGGTAATAATGTGCAAAAACTTATCCGAAGCATTGCCTTTTTGGCGAATCACTTCATAGGCCGTATCAAAAATCGCAATGCCCCGTTCATTTAAAAATGTACGGATCTGTTGTTCTTTAAATGTCTTCTGCTCGATATTGAGAAAATAATTTTTATCTTGGAAAAAACACAGGCCAAATATTTTCCACATATCATTTTGAAAATTTGGATAGTAAAAGTCCATTTTCCAGCGGGTCTTGGGCGGCGGAAAGCTGCCCAGCATCAATAATTTGGCATTAGCTGGGAGGAACGGTTTAAGTGGATGTTTTTCGATTTCAACTGAATGTGTCATAAGCTATAAAAAATTTGTCTTTATTGCATTTTAAAAAGATTGGCGTATTTTTTCAGCCACTTGTTTACCCCAAAATTGATAAATTTCTTTGCTAGGGTGGAAACCGTCTTCGGCCATAACGAAGTTTAAAGCCAAAAACTTCTTGAGATCGTACTCTATCCACTCCATCTGATTTTGCTGTGCGACAAATTGGCCTAATTTTAAGTTCATCGCTTTGGCATATTGACCGAACAACCATGCAAGTGGGTTTGGAAGTGCAGGAAACTGATCCATCGGTGGTACACCTGATGCAATTGTTAGTTGTGGACTAAACTTATGTTTGAGAATGTCATAAAGCTGCTTCTGTTTTGCGATCCAAGCCTGCGGCGATGTGAATTTTGTAATGTCATTTACGCCCACAGAAGTAATGATGACATCAAAATGCTGTGTCTCAAGCGTTTGGATGGACTGAATGACCTGATCTGTGGTGAATCCCGTCGTTGCGTGTAAATAAAATTGAATACTAAACTCAGATGACAGTTCTTTTAAAATTGAACCCAATAACGCATCATCTTGAACATTTACACCAACACCAGCCGCCGCTGAATCCCCCAAAATGAGCAAGGAAAGCGACTTACCCACGCCTTTTTGTCCAATGCGCTCTCCTTCGGGTTCAGCCAATCTTGGTGTATTTTTTTTGACGGCATAGCCCTGAAAAAGAATGACTGGAATCAAAGCCAGCGTATAAATTTTTAATCGCATATTCAGTGACTGGGTCTAAGCTAGCTAAGAGATGAAAATAGTATACGTTGAATTGCACCGATACACAGACTTAAATATTCTTCAGAAATATTGCTTTAAAGTTAATGATAAAAATACATACAATCATGAAGTTATAAGAATTAATATTGTTCTAGCTATTTTAAGCCTTGTCTTCAGCTATTTTTCTAAGTGACAAATATAATCTACGACTTCACTTGCCATCATACTAAAGCGACTGTTGGCAGGAACATCAAAACTTTCACCTGCATGATACAGTCTCATTTCAGTCTGTAGCCCAATTTTAACTTGGCATTGACCTGAAACAATTTCAATATGCTCTGCGACATGCGTTTCAAAAGTCAGCGGTTGATCTGTAGGCAAAATAACGCCAAGGGTCTTTTGTGAACCATCTTCACATTGAATGACATGACTGATTGAGCGCCCACCAAAATGAACATTGGGCTTTTTTCTGACTGAAACAAAGTCGAATTGTGTGGACATATTGATCACCTTTTTTCTTCAATGCTACCTCGGTTTTATGACCAACTCATGAATACATTCAAATGCTCATTTGAAATAGCAGTTCTTGTTTAGAAGGCACTTGCATAGTTAAAAATAAAAAGGCTGATTCACAGCCTTTTATTTCAATCATTAGCCCAGTTTATTGACCAATTTCAGCGGTAAAATTTTCATTGCTAAACCCAGTGGTAGCCATGGCCATTTAGGAACATAGGCTTTTACAGGAGCTTTTTCAATTTCTGCGGCCAACAGTCGTGAACCTGTTTTTTCATCGACTTCAAAAGGTAGTGGTTTGGCACCCTCATTGATTTCTGTACGAATATAGCCAGGAAAAATAGTCGTGACTTTGATTGGGGTATTGAGCAGTTCTGCACGAATACCTTCGGCCAAGTGTGCAACACCGGCTTTACTAGCACCGTACGCGGTCAAATGTTTTGGCATACCGCGGACTGCACTCATAGAAGAGATAACAACCAAATGTCCTGCATTTTGCTCACGGAAAATTTCAACTGCAGCTTCACACTGCGCTAGAGCTGAAATAAAGTTGGTTTCAACCGTGGCTTTATTAATCGCAAAACTGCCTTTGCCAATTCGACGCCCATCTCCAATTCCAGCATTCACAATTACACGGTCTAAATGGCCAAATTCTTGTTTAAAGGCACGAAAAACTTCAAATACTTGATCGTAATTGGTCACATCTAAAACTTTAGGGATGACTTTTATTCCGTACTTGCTCTCAAGTTCCTGTTTTAGGCTTTCAAGGCGATCTAAGCGTCGTGCACAAATTGCCAAGTTATAACCTTTTTGTGCAAATTCGCGTGCCATACCTGCACCAATACCAGAACTTGCCCCTGTAATTAAAATTGTTTTAGCCATGTCTTAATCCTGTCCTTAGATCCATGTCAGTAAGTTTGAGTTTTCGGCTTTAATAAAATGATGTTCATTGAGACTTAAAAGTTGCGGTTCATTGCCCACCAGTCGTAATGTGGTCATGCTGCTGTTGGCAATAGCCCAATTAAGCGCAAAGGTTTTATTCGGACTTAAACCCAAAAGTTTGCCTGCAACCACTGAAATTACACCACCTGAAGTAAACACCACAGCATAGCGCGGTTTGCTTTGAGCCAGTTCATCACACAAATCTTGTAAAGCGACTTCAATTCGACTTTTAAACTCAGGCCATGATTCATCGTACTCATGGTGATAGTCGCCACCTGTCCATCGTTCAATTGCCCCTTCAAATATCTTGGCCAAATATGCACGTGGGTTCGACTCTTTAGCCACATCGGCTTTTAGTAAATGTGGCTCATTAAAACGCGGTTCGTAATGAGCAAAGACTTGCTGATGATTGAACTCATTCCATGCAGAATCTGTTAAGACATCTACTTCAGGAAAGCATTCAGCCAAAGAAATACATGCCGTTTGCTGATGTCGCTGCATGGAGCCTGACACAACCACAGGCGCTTCTTTTAAGATCTGATCAAAATATTGACCCAAAATTTTGGCTTGAAGTTCACCATTGGGAGAAAGTTGATCATAACTTTCTGCACCAAAAGATGCTTGCCCGTGGCGAATGAAATAAATAGTGGTCATTTGCCTAATATTTCCTTCATTTTAACAATGTATTTTTGAGCAACTTCATTGGCTTCAATTTTCTGTAAACCAATCAATTTAAGTGCGCGAATATGGAGAGCATGAATCAAAATCCAAAAATCTTTGAAGGCAGGGTTATTGGTCTGTTTATGGTGATAGCGATAATAAATTTGTTGGGCAATCACGGCTAAACGGAAAATGCCAAAGACTTCATAAAAGGTCCAATTCTCGACGTCTAAACCCGTTTTTTCTAAATAATAATCGACCACTTCTTTACGTGTGAACATGCCTTTAAGATTTGTCGGTTGACGACGTGTGGCTTTAAAAAGTGCACTATCCGATTCTTCAACCCAATATGCCAAAGCCGAACCTAAGTCCATCAGTGGATCGCCAAGCGTTGCCATTTCCCAATCTAAAACGCCAATAATTTGCGTCGGATGATTCGGATCTAAAATGACATTATCAAACCGCCAATCGTTATGAATTACACAGGTTTTTGAGTCTGCTGGAATATTATCCTTCAGCCACTTTCGCACATATTTAAATGAAGGGACATTAATGGTTTTGGCTTTTTCAAAACGAGCGTCCCAACCTTCCACTTGACGACGGCAGTAACCATCACCTTTACCAAGGTTCTCAAGTTCTGTGCCTTGGTATGGCACTTGATGAAGTTCGATCAGTTTATCAATCACATTGATACACAACTCACGAACTTGGGCTTCTTTAAAATCTAGCTCTCTCGGTAAATTGGCACGTGGAATAATGCCTTCTACACGTTTCATCACGTAGAAGTCACAGCCAAGAACAGATTCGTCCTGACACAATGCAACCATTTCGGGAAGTACAGGATAAAAAGGGGTTAAATTCTTTTGCACATGATATTCACGTGCCATGTCATGTGCAGATTTAGCTTTGGTACCTTTGGGTGGGCGGCGTAAAATCAGATCGACATTGTCGTATTTCAATCTATACGTCCAGTTAGATGCACCGCCTGAGTATTGCGTGACTTCAACCTGCCCTTGTAGATCGACACCTTGTGCTTTGAGCCAGTTTTCTACGGCTACAGCATCCAGTTCTTCACCCGCCCGAACTGTTCCACCTACATCAATCGCTGACATTCTTTTTTCCCAAACTATCAATCTTTTCTTTATAACTTAGAAGATCATCTATTCTTATTTCAACACGATGAATTAAAGAGATAATCTTCTCCTCTATTATTTTTTACGACGCGTACTATAGCCGCGTTTTGCCAGTTCTAGTTTTGCAATCATGCCTTTATGCACTTCATCTGGCCCATCGGCCAAACGCAGTGAACGTGCTTGAGCGAAGAAACCTGTCAAAGGCGTATCACGCGACACACCTGCTCCGCCGTGAATTTGAATCGCCATATCAACCACTTTTTCAAGCACACTTGGCGCAACGACTTTAATGGCAGAGATTTCAGTTAACGCTGCCATATTCCCTAAAGTATCCATTTTATACGCAGCATACAAGGTTAATAAACGTGCTTGATCAATTGCAACACGTGCATCAGCCACGCGCTCTAGGTTTCCACCTAATTTTAAAATTTCTTTGCCAAATGCAGTACGACTCATACCACGATCGATCATCAATTCTAAAGACTTTTCCGCAGCACCAATACAGCGCATACAGTGATGAATACGACCCGGGCCTAAACGACCTTGGGCAATTTCAAAACCTTGACCTGCACCACCAATAAAGTTGGAAACAGGAACACGAACATTACTAAAGCTAATTTCGCCGTGACCATGGGGAGCATCGTAGTCACCAAAGACTGGTAACATTCGTTCTATTGTGACTCCAGCCGTTTCAACAGGCACTAAAACCATCGAGTGTTGATGGTGGCGATCTTTAGTTTCATCTGGTGTATGTGCCATAAAAATAATAATTTTGGCATTGGGGTCACCTAAGCCTGAAGACCACCATTTACGGCCATTTAACACAATTTCATCGCCTTCGATCACGGCTGTTGCTTGCATATTGGTCGCATCAGATGAAGCAACGGCAGGCTCTGTCATGCAGAAAACAGAGCGAATTTTTCCATCTAAAAGCTGCGTAAGCCACTCTTGCTTTTGAGCTTCAGAGCCATAACGCCACAATACTTCCATGTTGCCACTGTCCGGCGCATTACAGTTAAATACGGTCGGCGCAAGAAGACTCCGACCTGTGAGTTCTGCAATATGAGCATACTCTTGAACCGATAGACCTTGACCCAATTCAGGACATGGCAAAAACATATTCCATAAACCCGCAGCTTTTGCTTTGGCTTTGAGCGTTTCAAGTTGTGCAGGCCACTGCCATTTGGTCCAGTCGCCACCTTGGTTCAGTTCATGTACCTCATGCCAAAAGTCAGTTTCGATCGGCTCAATTTCGTTTAGAATAAATTGTTTGGTACGTTCTACATAATCTTGAGCACGTGCTGAGAGTTCAAACATGGCTACTTCCTTCGATCTATTTTGATATTTTCGCTTTACATCAACATAACCTGAAAACTAATATGAACAAAATGATTTTATTTTATAGATCAGCATGAACAACATTCATAGTAAGTCACCCATTGATATGGGCCTTTTTCATCGCATCGATATCAATTTATACCCGCTTTTTATTGCGATTTATGAGCAAAAAAGTATTTCAAAAGCAGCTCAAATCTTATCGATTACGCAGTCTGCTGCCAGTCATGCCTTGCAGCGTCTACGTAGCCATTTAAAGGATGATTTATTTGTTCGCTCTGGCAGCCAAATGCTTCCAACACCTTTTGCAGAACAAAATTATCTGATTGTTAAAAATGCTTTAATTGCAATCCAAAGTATTTCTATGCAGCAACAAAGCTTCGAGCCGAACATGGTTCAAAGCCTAAAAATTGCGATTCATGATGAAATCGAACCGATTGTTTTCCCAAAGTTAGTTGCTCACTTCCAGAAACTTGGACTAAGTATTCAGTTCATGAGTAGTAAGCTGGACCGTAAAACGGTAGATGCCGATTTAGTTTCTCAACAAATTGATTTTGTGATTGATTTGGAACAAAACTTTGGCGATAAAATTCAATTTGAGAGCTTGGTCAAAGACCAGTTTGTGGCTTGTACTCAGCTGCAGCAAATCAATGCTGAATTGTATTTGGTTGCACCGCATATTGGTGTATCTTCGCGGCGTACTGGTGTTTTGGTTGAAGATGTTCATTTAAATCGTAAGCAACTGTCTAGGCAGGTTTTTTTGCGTTGTCAGCACTATTCCACTGCGCTACAAATTTTAGAGCAATATCCAAATGCAATTTTAACGATTCCTCAAAATATTTTGAGCCATTTACATGTTTCCCCTTTACTCAATATTTTTGATGTTCCTGTGAAACTGCCGCAAATGAATATTGGAATTTATTGGCATAAAAATTTAATGGAAAATAAAAGACACCATTTTTTAAGGAGTGAAATTTATAAAATTTTTGCTTAGGCTATTTTTATATCTCATAAATTTGCTTAGGCTATTTCTAAATAAACTAGCTATTTGCTTTTTTTATTTCGCCAGAACTTTGTTCCTGTTTACTTGTTTAATTAAACATCTACTTTCTTATGAAAAATAAACACTTGAGATCACTTAAAGCATTTTAAATAGTGTATCTGCCATACAATGTCTTTTTGATAATTTTATTGTCCATTGCTCTCCTCTATGTTTGATCACCTGTCCAATAGCTGGCTCATCGGTATTGGCTTCGTCCTTTGCCTGATACTGGTATGTACTTTTTATAAAATACAAAATGCTCTCAGCCAATTTCTCCATCCCTTTAAAAAAGGTAAAACCTATTGGTGTCGAATTACGGCTATAAGTGATGGTGATACGCTAACATGTTATCGGTTTAACTTTCGACGCTCAGAAACCAAATTGCGCTTTGCCTATATTGATGCGCCTGAGTCCACTCAAAGCTATGGGCCTGAGTCCAAACGCTTAATCAAAAAAATGGTTTATCGGAAAGTGGTTCGTGTTCGCATTACAGACATTGATCGTTACGGTCGTTGTGTAGGTGAAATCTACCGTTTTCGGAGAAGTATGAATGAAGAGATGGTCAAACGTGGTGCAGCATGGGTCTATGAGGACTATATTAAGGATAAAAAGCATTTGAAACATATGAATGCTTTACAAAGTCATGCGAAAAAGCATAAAAAAGGTTTATGGCGCGGCACCCGCCCTATTCGCCCGAGTGACTACCGAAAAATGAAGAAGTAGCCGATCTGTAAAAACTAAGCCGAAAAAGCCGCTCCATATAAAGCAGCTTTTTCATTGATTATTTGAAGACTTTAAAGCGTACAGCATCATCTACGAAGCCTTTTTCTTTAGCTTCGCCCTCAACTGAACCGAAGACCAGTTGCGCACGCAGCTTCCAACTGACAGGAACATCCCATTCAGCATGGACTTCTTCATCTACAATTGGATTGTAATGCTGTAAAGATGCACCTAAACCTAAAGTATGTAATGTAGTCCAAGTTGCAAACTGCGCTATTGCAGTTGAATGCTCTGCCCATACTGGGAAATTTTCAGCATAAGATGGAAATTGCTCTTGTAGGTTCTGAATTACCTCTAAATCTTCAAAAAATAAAACTGTACCTATACCTGCTGCAAAACTGGCCATTTTTGCAGTTGTTTTAGCCGTGCTTTCTTCATCCTTAGCATAAGACTTCAGTTTTTCAGCCACAAAAGTCCAGAACTTTTCATGTTGCGTATTAAACAAAATCACCGCCCGAGATGACTGTGAATTGAACGATGATGGGCTTTGTTTAATGGCAGTTTGAATCAAATCAGTTAAAAATTCAGGGCTGTGCTCGACCTTTTTACCAATAGCATAAATGGTACGACGCTTTGTGATTAAGTCGATGAACTGATTTGACATATTATAAAATCCTTACGGTTATACGGTGAATGATGACGCAATGTATTAAGCAATATTAATTCCAATATTTGACCAAATAATAAAATTTAGTGCTTTAGATGCAGTTTAAATACTTTCTTGTGCTCGCAAATACATAGTTTTGCTATCGATATAAAAAATCCTCCATTTGGAGGATTTTTGAATGACTTAAAATTTGGCTTCTAAGACTTGAGTTGGAATTTTATTTTTCCATAAGTCACGAAGAACGGGTAAATAGAACTTTTCACCCAGTTCAACCAATTCTGCATCGATCAATGCATGAATCTCATGCATAAATAAATAATCAAGTTCAACTGTTTTCAACTGTTGCTGTGCTTTTGCAAAGTCTTTGCGCTTTTGTTGTGCACGTTTTACTAGAGCATCTGCAAAATCTTTATCTTTAAACTGTTTGATCGCGTTTAAGCGTAATTCAATCACGCCCCAACCACTCAATAACAGTTTAAAAAGTTCAAAGTCAGCCGTGGTTGATTCCCATGTCATTTCTTCAAGATTTTCATTTTCAGGTAGAACAGGAAGTAATAACTCCATAACACTTGGAAAAATCTTTTTGAAATTTAAAACAAATTTAACAGGATGCTCACCCGGATAATCGTTAAATTGCACGTTTTTCTGAACATCTGTCAAATAAATATCAAGCATGGTAACTCATCAGCAGTTTATCTTTAGTCGACCATTGTACCGACTTCGCCCAAAGATAAAAACCGCTGATGTTCATTTGCTCTTTAGTTGAGCATCTGTACCAAGGGCTATTTTACATTTGGGGAAATCATTTGCTCTGGACGTACAACTTCATCAAACTGCTCAGCAGTGACCAAGTTCAACTCCACAGCCACTTGTTTTAGGGTTTTGCCTTCTTTATACGCTGTTTTGGCAACTTTCGCTGCATTTTCATAGCCAATCACTGGGTTTAAAGCCGTAACTAACATCAATGAGTCATGTAAGAAGTGGTCAATCTTTTCGCGGTTTGGCTCAATACCCACTGCACAGTGATCATTAAAGCTATTACACACGTCACCCAAAAGCTGAATCGACTGCAACAAATTAAACGCAATCACTGGCATGAATACATTCAACTCAAAGTTACCTGATGCACCCGCAACATTAATCGTGGTGTCATTGCCTAAGACTTGAGCCACCACCATAGTCATCGCTTCACTTTGAGTCGGATTCACTTTCCCCGGCATAATACTTGAGCCTGGTTCATTTTCAGGAATACGTAACTCGCCAAAACCACAACGTGGACCACTTGCCAACCAGCGAATGTCATTAGCAATTTTGTTCAAGCTTACCGCAAGCGTTTTTAATGCACCTGAGGCAAACACTGCTGCATCACGCCCAGCCAATGCTTCAAATTTATTTGGTGCAGTCACAAAAGGCAGTCCTGTCAACTGTGCCAGTTGCTCCGCTGATTTCTCTGCATAATCAGGATGAGCATTCAACCCTGTACCTACAGCAGTTCCACCTAAAGGTAGTTCATACAAACCTGAAAGTGCTTGTTGTAAACGCTTTAAGCCGTGATCGAGCTGAGAAACATAACCGCTAAATTCTTGGCCTAAGGTTAAGGGTGTCGCATCTTGTAAATGAGTTCGGCCAATTTTGACGATGTCAGCAAATGCTTGAGACTTTGCCTCTAAAGTATGTCGAAGCTGGGTAACCGCAGGAATCAGTAATTCATTGATCTGAATGCTTGCTGCGACATGAATCGCCGTTGGGAACGAGTCATTGGTCGACTGAGCACGGTTCACGTGATCATTCGGGTGTACAGGTTTTTGTGCGCCTAAAGGATTCCCGAGTTTCTGATTGGCGATATTGGCAATCACTTCATTACAGTTCATGTTGCTTTGTGTGCCTGAACCAGTTTGCCATACCACCAAAGGAAACTGACTATCCCACTGCCCTGCAATCACTTCATCCGCAGCACCGACGATGTATTGCGCCAGTTCTTGTGGAATTTGGTTAAGTTCAGCATTGGTCTGTGCTGCTGCTTTTTTCACCAAGCCCATGGCACGAATCATTGGTCGTGGTAAACGTTCACTGCCAATTTTAAAGTTTTGCAAACTACGCTGAGTTTGAGCACCCCAAAGTGCTTCGCTCGGTACTTCAACTTCGCCCATCGTGTCATGTTCAATACGTGTTTGCATTTTAACCTCTTCCTTTTTAAGTGAATTGCAAAATGATTATTTTGCGCTTGTTTTCCTTATCTTAATGATTAAGCAAAAATATATAAATGATAATTGTTATCATTAAATTAATTAACGACCATCTAGACTTTGTCGGTAGAAACGCCATCCATCTTCAAGGGTTTGTTCTAAACTGCGCTTCGCTTGCCAGTGTAAAACGTTTTTCGCTTTACTACACTCGGCTGCGACCTGATCTAATTCCACGATGTTCGAATCCTTCACATCGACTGTAGCAATATCACTTTGCGTCACATTTTCAACTTTTTCAACCAACTGCTGTATCGACACACTTTGACCTGCAATATTAAAAGCATCACAAGCAAACTGTTGAGTACTTAACCATTGTAACGAAGCAGCAATCGCATCACAGGCATCGAGTATATGTAAAAAACTACGCTCTACGGTATGATCTGTGGTTTGTGCACTTTTTCTAAGTTCAATATGATCACGCTGTTTTGCAGCGACTTGCATCAACAGTGGGATAATATTTTTCGGTAAAGGCGGAAACAATTCTCCGAGCATCGCATTTTCAAATGCACCAGCAACATTGCCCATTCTTAAAATTGCAATTTTCCATTCATTATCCGTTTTTGCTGTATCTCGAATAATTTCTTCGACCATTTGCTGCGACTTGATATACGGGTTTGGATAGCCGAAATTCAGCTCCAAATCTTCTTCTAAATGTAGGCTGGATTCACCATAGACCGCAAGACTGGAAAGATGAACCAAAGTGCGTACACCTGTGCGCTGCATGGCACGCAGTAAACTCATGATACAACTGACATTGTCATTATAGTATTCCAAAGGCTTCAGTACAGATTCTTCAAGCGATTTAAAACTTGCAGCATGCACTACCGCATCGATGGAATACTGCTCAAAAACTTTGTTTAAAGCAGGGGTATTTCGTATATCAATTTTGACAAAAGGCACGTACATGCCACTAATAAATTCTAATCGTTCAAGAGTTTGTAAGTTCGCATTGGATAAATTGTCTACAATAATGACCTCTTGCCCATGCGCCATAAAGCTCAAAGCAATATGAGAGCCTATAAAGCCTAAACCACCAGTCACTAAAATCATTGTATACTACCTTTTTATTATGAAGTCCGAATGTACCAAGCAAAGTTTGGACATTCCTCTAGTGAAGTTTGATGAGTACTTTATTACTAATTACCTCCGCACCGAGTTCGATTCATGCATGGCATGCTTTAGGTTTAGCACAAGCATTTCAAGCGAAAAATGAACCCTTTCGAGTGTTTTTCTACCAAGATGCTGTTCAAGTTGCCAATGCCCTGCAATGGGTACCTGACGACCAACGGAATCTATGTTCTGAGTGGCAAAAACTCGCCATTCGCCTACCCGTTTGTGTAAGTGCAGCTTTGGCCCGAGGAATCACCGATGCCGAAAATGCACAGCGTCATCAGTTAGCACAGCATAATCTTGCTACAGGTTTTGACTTGGTAGGCCTAGGGGAACTGGCCGATGCCGTTCAATCTGCAGAGCGCTTAATTCAATTCTAAGTGCTAAGTTTTCAAGAATTTGTTGCTTTTAAAAGGTATATTGTGTGAAATCTGTACTGGTTATTTTAACCCAAGCCAATTTGAACTCTTTGCAAGTGCATGAAAGCCTGTCTGCAACCATGGTTCTTGCAACTTTTGGCTGTGAAGTCAAAGTCTTATTACAAGATGCTGCACTCAGCTTATTAAACAATGCTCAATCATTTGAACCCTTAAAACATGCGTTTAAACTGGCTTCAAATATGGTTGATAGCTTTGAGTTTTATGACCTGAGCCCAATTTGGATTGAAACCAACAATCAAGCTTCTGCTTTTGTTCAACAAACAGAGCAAGAAATTGAATGTGTTGAACTCAATGCCAATTTAATACAACAGTTTGACCATGTATTGTATTGGTAAGGAAACAATTATGAGTAAAACACTTTATCTCGTGCAGTCTCCATTTTCCGCGATGGAACAAGCGCTGAGTAAATTACAAAACCTGTATCAATCACAGGATGATGTGGTTTTAATGGGAGATGCAGCCCTGTATATAGAGCATACTTTTATTGAGCAGCTAGCTTGTGTATTTGTGCTTGAACAGGATGCTGAAAATATTGCTGCTGTCCATCCAAGTAACCTAGAAACCATCAGCTATGCTAGATTTGCTGAGCTATGCTTAAGCCATAGTCGTTGTATCAGTTTGAAATAATTTTGAGTGTTTAGATGAATTTAGAATTAGACCAAGATGGTCATTTGGTTGATTACACCATTTGGAATCAAGAGGTTGCAAAAGAGTTAGCAAAATCTTTAGAGCTTGAATTGACCGATTGGCACTTTGAAATCCTCATGGCAGTGCGTCAGTTTTACCAACAGTTTGGACACTCACCTGCAACACGTCCGCTGATTAAGTTTTTAATGAAAACAGTCAGTGCAGACATCAATAATGCCACACTGCAAGAAAAGTTTAATACTGGGCTTGTTGCACGCCATCTGAGTCGTTTGGCAGGCGTGCCAAAACCTGCAAACTGTTTATAAACTTAAGCTTGTTTAACGTCTGATTGAGCAGCTAAAGCATCGACATAAACCTGTGTCGGTATCGCTTTGATGTCTTTGGCATGTATGGCATCACCACATTCGTTACAAACCAAATGTGGCTGAATGCTATGCCCACAGGTTTTATGAATAAATTGCACGGGACGACCTAAGCCTTCGTCCATCCATTGATCGGCCCATGTTGCCATGGACATCAGCACTGGGTATAAAGCTAGGCCTTTTTCAGTCAGACAATATTCAAAGCGCTCTTGGCGGTCTGTATAGGGTCTTTTCTCCAAAATATCATGTTCAACCAAGCGCTTTAAACGCTCAGAAAGCACATGGCGAGTGACACCTAAGTTTTGTTGAAAACTTTCAAAACGGCGTGCACCCAAGAATGCATTTCGTAAAATCAACATCGTCCACCGATCGCCAATCACTGACAGCGTTCGTGCAATTGAACACGGTTGTTCCCCGATCTCATCCCATTTCATTGTAAAAAACCAAGTCTCTCTTAGGTCTAACGTTAAAAGATTTAAGACCATAAGAAAAGCTCTTTTTACCCAGCTTTTCTTATGTTGTTTTCACATTTTAGTCGGCTCAAAAACATCTGAACGTCATGAAGGCTTAAGCACAGCTCATTTCAGTATTTTGGGGTTGGTCAGGGATCATAAAGTCTTCCATTCCCAGCTCACCTTTTTGATATTCATTGAGACGTTTTTGAATAACATAATACAGCGCTTTTTTGTGCGCTTTTGACAGGTTCATCTGTTGAAGTTGTTTCTTCAAATGCCCTAACAACAGATCTATGGGCTGTTCCTCTTCTTCCATCAAATACAAATAGCCAAAGATCGCACCACTTAATAGCGCTTCAAAAGAAAATCCATGCGAGACATTGTACGCGACCGATGAAAATACACGTTCAAATGCACTCAACTTACGCAGTGGATCACGCCCAACCCGACTACATGGATCTTTATAGGCATACTGGCAAGACTGATCAAAACTTCGGGCTAAGCGCGTTAAATCATTTTTGCGTTTTGGCAGGTAATGCGTCAGACCCTGCGTTACTTCTGCAAGCAGTTTTTCAACGTAGTACTGCACTCGCGGATCGCCCATCGCCACACCAATAGTCTGATGCCCGAGTAGGCTTGCATACCATGCAGTCATGGCATGTACGCCATTCCATAAACGGTTTTTAATAAGTTGAATATCTGAAATTTGATCTACCAAGATCATTTGACGCATTTTACTGAGTAAGGGACTTTTATTTTCCACGTAGATCGGCATATCCATTTCAGCATTGAAAAGGATTAAATCCATATGCTGTAAAATATGACTCGGTTGGAAATTTTGTCTTAAATCTTCTACATATTCACTGGCACGGCGCTCTTGTTCTGCACTGAGCTTACTAACATCTTCAACTTCAATTTGATTACTCTCGTCATCAAGTTGATATTGCTTAAAAATATTGTATTTAATGCACAATTGACGATATAGATTTTTATCGCTCAACTTAGATACCATACGGTTCACGACCGTATCGCAGAAATAGTGTTGTTCTAAAATAAAGTCAGCAACAGCATGGTCTGTTAACTCTACCAATGCTTTACGCACTTGCTCTAGAACCAACTGCTTAGCACCAATTTTATTTAAGATAATTAACAGCGTCAGTGGAGTTTTAACTTGCTCGTCTTGCGCCAGATAGCGTGCATAGAGGCCCTGTGCAATGGTTGCAGCTTCACTGGCTAATGCATTTTCAGCTAAACAAATCGCAATTAAACTCGACTCGACGTACATGGCATGCATTTGCTGTAAATCTTCAGCATCGATAATATGCATATTTTCAATACGCTCATCATAAGACACTTGCCCATAGCGAATACAATACGCCCCAAAAGCGTTTACAGCTGAACGGTATAAACTGTTGCGTGTAGATGCATAGATTTTTTTAGGACGCGTATAGCCATCCCAATGCGACAGGATTTGTGCAATATAGCCTCCGCCAATGGCGCCAAATCCATGAATCCCCACAGTTAGTTGATTTAAAGTTTGAGGAAAGCTTTCTTGTAAATTGGGCATTTCCAGATGCGTGCTATAGATATCTAATTCCGTTAGATAGTCATACATATTTTCAAAATAATAATTGGCATGTGCCAACATGCTTGCATTGGGTTCTTTAATATCTTTAAACAGTACACAGATGCCCCCAGCATCATGTGCCGAGCGGATACCATTTTCCGAGTCTTCAAACATAAAACACTGCGCAGGTTCAAGGTTTAGTTTTTGTGCCGCACTTAAGAAAATTTCAGGATGTGGTTTCCCCTTTTCAACCTCATCACCACACACCAAGACGTCAAAAAACTTATAAACATTGGCATTGATTAAATACTCTTCAGCAATCGCTCTTCGACTCGAGGTCGCCACAGCCATACGTAATCCTGCTTTACGTAAGCGTTCTAGAACTTGTACCAAACCTTTTTTAATCGGCACACCATATTGGCGCACTGTTTCTAATTCTAATTCATCTGCACGCTTACGAATCTCAGCATAGGGAACTTCCTGTCCATATTGCTTTTGCGCCAAGGCCTCCGCACTTCGGGCACTTAAACCTAAACATGCCATAAGGTAGGCATCTGAAAACTCAACCCCAATCAGCTCTTTGGATGCCTGTTTCAAGGTTTGAAACCGTAAACGCTCGGTATCAAACATTGTTCCATCCATGTCAAAAAGCGCACCATGCACAATATCATTCTTAAATTTAAACATTTAGCCTCCGTTTTTATGTTTGCACTTAGACTATACAAAAATCGGGCACAGAGACTTTGATCTGATTTTATGAAACATTTTTGTCTGTTTATTGATCAATAAATTAGCATTTAGGCGTTTTTTTGTAACCACTAGGTAATATTAAGTAATCAAAACGTAACCATGTAGATCATTTTTTTAATAAAGCGTGTCTGAAGATAAAACTTCTAAAAATGAATTTGATCTTTATATTCATCAATGATCGATAACCATGCACGTGTTGCAGGATTCATCACCACGGTTGAATTCCATGCCATATTTAAGTTCCATCGCAAGCTGGGTTGTTCCACTAAACTGACACTGAATTTCGCGCGATCTAACTGCTCACAATAAATTTGCGGCAGTAAAGCAATCCCGACACCTGACTCGACCATTTTGGCAATAAAGTCCCACTGGCTACTTTTACATAACACTTTGGGTTCAAAACCAGCCGCCATCGCAGCATCTAGAATCACATGGTTTAAAGTAAAGGTGTCTGCATACAGTAAAAATGACTCTTCTTGGAGTTCAGCGAATTGCACCACACCGCGCTTTCTCCACTGTGAATCGTAGTTGGAAAGCAAACACAACGGTGAATCGATAATTTGAATACCTTGAATACTGGGTTTTAACTCGCCCAATAAAATCCCAACGTCAATTTTTTTGGCCAAAATGGCTTCTTCAATGCCTGTCGCGCCGACTTCTAAAAAGTTCAATTCAATGTTGGGATACAATTTGTGGAATTTAACGATTAAGGAACTCAGCAGTACTGAACCTAAAGGTGGCAAACCCAACCTCAGCACACCTTGTTTCAGCCCACGAATTTGATCTGCTGCTTCAAAGATCTGTTGCTCCTGCTGCAAAATCTGCACAGCATGTAAATAGACTTGTTCTCCCATATAGGTCAGTTTGACTTCTCGCTTTCGCCCTGCTTCACCTTTATGAAATAGAGGCAGCCCTATCTCGTCTTCTAACTGTTTTAAAGATTTACTAATAGTGGGTTGAGTAACAGATAGTTCCTCCGCAGCAAGACTAAAACTGTGACTTTTCACCAGCTGCACAAATATTTTTAGCGCTTTAAAATCCAAAATTATTCCAAATAAGCATAATTATTATTATATTATTCATAATTATAAGATCAGGTCAAACTTAAAATAACACCAACAACTTATACCCTGTGGTCTTCCAATGCGTCCGTTCAAATTGCCTTATCGTTCTACTCTTCAAGTAGCTTTGCTGATTGGGATTTGGTATCTCGGAACGCTGATACAAGTCGCCCTGTCTTTACCGATATCAGGTGGGGTCGTGGGTCTAACGCTTTTACTTATTTCTCTGTTAGCGGGTGTATTTAAGCTGGACTGGATTAAGTCAGGTTCGGATTTGCTTTTAGCTGAACTGTTGTTGTTTTTTATCCCCTGTATTATTGGCTTAATCAAATATAAACATCTTTTTCTCACCCAAGGTTGGCAACTGGTTTTATCTATTGTCCTTGGGACCATTTGCGTGATGACCTGCACTGCTTACTGTGTTTTCTTGGGCTTTAAGCTTGAGGCCAAGTTTCAAAAAAAGCCGAAGCAATCACATCAGCTGAAAAGTCACATTTAAGGAACGATCATGCATATTCACTTCGTTGCCTTGATCTGTTTTATCGGAACTATATTGGCCTATCTTTGGGGTAAAAAGTTTTATCAGAAACACCCGTATGTATTGCTCTCACCAGCGGTTTTTATTCCCTGTCTGATTATTTTGTGTCTGGTGTTTTTCAACATTCAGTATGACAACTATATGTATTACAGCAAATGGTTAGTCTGGATGTTAGGTCCTGCAACGGTCGCATTTGCCATCCCGATCTATGAATATCGCAAAGTCATTCAGCAGCATGCTTTTTCGATTGCTTTAGGCATTATCGTGGGTATGTTGGTTGGCGTAGTCAGCTCTTTTTACTTGGCACGTTTATTCCATTTTGATGCTGTGACCAGTTACAGTCTGATGAGCCGCTCTATCTCTACCCCTTTTGCCATGGAAGTCACGCAAGCCGTCGGAGGCTCAGTCGAGCTGGTTATTTTATTCACCGTGATTACGGGTATCGTTGGTGGACTCTTGGCCAACACAGTATTGCTTGTTCTAAAATTGGATTCTAAATTTGCTCAAGGTGCGTCATTAGGTAGTGCTGCACATGGTTTTGGTACCAGCACTGCTTTCAGACGTCATAAAGAAGAAGGCGTCGCGGCCTGTCTCAGTATGGTTTTGGCAGGTATCTTTATGGTTCTTTTTGGCCCAAGTTTAATTCACGCTGTTGTTTATCTTCTTAGTTAATCCTCTTCGATCAAGGATCTCATGCCACACTACTGAGATCCTTGTTGGCTTGTATATGTTTAAAGCTAAAGTACATCATCAGCCCCGTCATCAACGCCAATAAAAAATAATAGGGTAAATGTTGATTCCACTGATATAAGCCTGTACTTAGTAAAGGTGCAAAAACGAAACTCAGTGCTTGCGTAGCTGTGCATAAACTGGCAATTTTAGTTTGTAGCGTGGGTGGTGCGGTTTGGGCTGCCCCCGTGGTAAAAGCTGGAATTAAGCAGGCCACGGCGATACCATAAAAAATATAAGCCGCTTGGAAAGTCCAAATCTGACTGGCACTCAGTGAAAGTATTAAACCCAAAACCATCGTCACAAGACCGACCCAAAGCAATTGTTTAATCGACCACTTAAACCATTTTGAAATCGCCAATTGCATCAAAACGAGCGCTATCCCCACAATCAATGAACACTGAGAAAAATACACTGCACTCTGATGCGTGTCGAAATGGAATCGATCTTGGATATAAAAACCAGCAGTTAAATTCAGGGTAACAATAGCGCCATATAAGCTAAAACCCAACAATAACCAAATCCCTAACTTTGACCATTGCAGCTTTTCTGTAGGATAGTCTTGTAATTTAGCCGTGGTATCCTCCCGTTCTTGAGTCTGTGATGCTTGCTTCCCTTGAAAGCCCAGTACAATCCAAGCCGCCATAGCCGTTAAAATAGCCACTGCACCCCACAACGGTGTCAACATACTCCATGTCAGCAATAATGTCGTCGCTAAAGGACCTATCACCACGCCTAAGCTGTTCAGTGCACCAAACTTGGCCATGCTTTGGCTACGTTCCTGTTCACTGTGAAAAGCCGTCATGACATAACTTTGCAGCGCAATTTGTGGCATCGCCATAAAAAAGCCAGTACTGGCACGGGTCAATATCAATAAACTAAACAGAGCCGCAAATGAAATGGCATAACTCAGCCCATAACTGAGTACCGCCGCAAATAAGCCCCAAGTGATCGCCATACCGATAAAACCGATACTTAACAATTGATAAATGCTGAATTTTTGAGTTTGTTTAGAAATATAAATAGCTGAAATGGCCATCACCAAAGCACCAGCCGAAACCAATGCTCCACCTTGCAGTTCCGTCAGCCCCAGTTGCCGAATAAACGGTGCAAGTAAAGGTAAAATCATCGAAAAACAAGCGCCATTGGCAAGGCTGCCTGCAATAAAGATTTTGTTATTGCTATTCATTTTATTATTTAAACCATTTCTTAAAGCAAGATTACAAGGCAAAGAGGTAGCTGAAAGCTACCTCTGGTTGTGCAATTAGTATTTTAATGTGTAGCTCAAACCATAGGTTCGACCTTGAGCAGGTAAGCTTGAAATAGCACCATAAACTGACTCCACCGATTGACTATAGACTGATTTGTAGTCCGTATTCCAAACGTTATACACACCAAAGCCCACAGTACCAGGACCTGCTTTGGCATTGGCTATGACGTCCATTGTTGCGAAACCTTTAATTTCAGCAGGAACCATTGAGCCATACTTTACAGCATCTTTTTTGGCTTTATCTGTACCACCTATAGCAAGAGCTTGAACACGCAGGCTCATCTCATTGTTAAACTGCCACTCAGAGAATGCCGTACCTTTCAGTGGTGCAACACGGATTGCATCTAGCTCTTGCCACTTTCCTGCGGTATTTTTAAATTGTCCGCGGGTGTAAGCCATGGTTCCACCCACTGTCCAATTTGGCTGTAGTCGATATGACAGATTTCCTTCAATACCATAAACGCGTTCATCGGTATCTAGAACTTCAATCGTGTAGTTGGGACGTCCAAATTTTAGACTTTTATCTGAGTCATTATAGAAAGTGGTGACACTCACATTTAAACCATTTGCAGCTTGTACACGCCAGCCTAGCTCATAGTTATTGACTTTAATTGGATCAATGGTTTGACTATTCACAGTAAAACTTGCTGGTACATCACGAAGCATACGTTGAATATCAGGTAAATTTGATCCTTGAGAAAAGTTTGCAAAAACTTGTTGAGCATCCGTTAAGTGATAAAGCGCGCCCAAATTAAATAATGCCGCATCATGCTTTACCTTACCACCATTTAAAGTTTTGGCTTGGTAGCCTGGCTGCAAGTCCGCTGTAATTGCCTCCATATACGGCGTCGACTCATCTACTTGGCTTTCTACACGCTCATAACGTACCCCTGCTTTTAAACCTAAACGATCCGTTACATCGAAGTCCGTTTGCACAAAAGTACCCAACTTTTCTGTTTCTACATCAGGTCCAAAAGCATAATAATTAAAAGGTTTATAATTTAGCCCGTTGCTGGCAACAAATGCAGCACTATCATACATTTGAATATTTTGTTCATTTTGTTCATTTTCATAATCAATGCCGTAGCTAAGTCCCAAATTACGACCATTTAAATTAAACTGTTTCTGCAAAGCAACACGCGCACCGTACACATCAATATCTGTTTCCGATTGATAAACGAGGTATAAACCGCCACCCATTGCTTGAGCTGAAGGAAACCAACGCGCCTGTTCGTTACGATAATACGCTTCGGCATTTAAGGTATGACCCAATACATTTTGATTTTCATATTGTGTATTAAATGCATAGCGTTCAGTTTGAGGTTGAGTCTCAAGTTGCATGCCTTTAACTGCAGCAAGGCTGGCTGTATAGGTCGGGTCTCGTTTTACATAAGCTAAATTTGGACCATAGTCTGCCCCATATTCGCTGTCTTGTTCATCTTTAAAATATTGCGCACCAAAACTTAAGCTTTGACTATCTGAAATATTCCACGTCAAACGACCATTGAGGTCTAATGTGTCCGTATCTTGGCGGTCTGTCTGCGCAACCTCAGGTCCTATGCGGTTGCCATGGCTGTCCTGAATTTCACCGCGTGTGGTGTAACTTGCACCGAAAGCACCTTGCAATGCACCTTGATTAAATAGAACACTTTGCGATGCTTCATAAGCCATTGCATCTGATTTAACATTATTTCCCGACGTCATCCCAATTTTGGTTTCAAAGCTAATTGGGTCTTGACCACCACGTTTGGTAATAATATTAATAATCCCGCCCGTTGCTCCCGAACCATAAATGCTGGTCGACCCCGAGACCACCTCAATACGTTCAATCATAGACGGTTGAATGCTATTTAGTTGGCGTGAACCATCACGTGAACCCGTTTGTGGCACCCCATCAATCATATACTGCACCACACGACCACGCATGGTCATGCCATAGTTTGAGGTTGTTCCGCTACTCGGTGTAAGGGATGGAACCAGTGTTCCCAAAATATCGGCAATGCTCTTGCCAGCATTGGCCTGTTTTTCAATTTCAGCTTGATCGATGCTATAAACGGTGCCCGCAATATCAGCAATACTCTTTGCAGAGCGGGTTGCTGTCACGACAATCGGTGCTAGTTGTGTGGTTTCATTTTGTTGGGCCTCAACACTGCTCGTCTGACTTGCTGAATTTGTTACAACGTTATCTTGAGCATATAACTGTGTACATACAGCCAGTGTTAAACAAGTCAACTGCATAGGTAACATAAAACGGTTCATTTCTTTTTCCTTTTATTAAATTTCTTGATTCAACAGTTTTTGTTGAGTTTTTTGATGACGTGCAATGATGTATTGGCTCAGTAGTACACTGACTACAGAAGCAATCGCCAACACCACATAAAAATTGCCATAGCCAAGTGCTTTGGCTAAAAAGCCCGATGCGGCTCCCCCGATGAAATAAACCAACAGTTCAAAGCACACTAAAATGGTGAAATCAGTGCCTGCCTGTTCTTTGGAACTGCTTTGCATGAAATAGGCATATAACGAAGTCATCGCGACATAACGAATCGCAAGCATGACAATGACAAATCCCCCCAAGAGCAGATGCCACTGGTTTAACCACCCCAAAATAATGGCTGCGCCAATCACCCCATACAATGCTGTTCGACACCACCCCGCCCAAATGAGCAATTGTGTAGCCTGAATTTTTTTCAGTAAAAATGCGGCACTCACAGCTGCCAACAAACCCACACCTGCTCCAATCACAGACATCAGCACCCCAATTTGGGCAAGCGTCCATTTTTGGTCAATCAGCATTGGATTCAGCATCGCCATTGCTGGTGCTTCCACCACGCGATAACATAGGATCAGTGCCAAGGCAGATAAAATTTCAGGACGTTTAAAAGCACGAATTAAGCTTGGGGCTTGTTTAGCGATATTCGTCTGTTCGTTTGCATTTTCTTGAATATAAAAAACAGCAAACATCGTTAAAGCGGTCATGAGCGCTAAACACACCAATGCACTTTCCCAGCCATAGTACTGGTAGAGCCACAGTGTAGCTGCGCCCCCCAACATACTCCCCAAAGCAACCCCTATACTCTGAGCCATACTACCTAGGCGGTACTCAGATGCTGAAAAGGTTTCTACGGTATAACCATCTATGGCAATGTCTTGGGTCGCCGCAAAGCTTGAAATCCACAAGCCAATCACAACAAACACCACCAGTCCATAAGAGAACTGAGTAAATGCCAAGGCCAATACCCCAAGTACTAGGGCTACTTGTGTAAAAAGCAGCCATGTTTTTCGTTTACCTAACTTCTTGATATAAAGTCGGTCAATGAGTGGTGCCCATAAGAACTTAAACGCCCATGGAATATAAAGCAGCGACAGCATTCCAATCCAACGTAAATCTACTCCCTGATGTCGTAAAATAGCGGGCAATGCCACATTGTAAAAATACAAAGGCAAGGCATGTGCCAGATATAAAACAATGACAACAGCTAAGCTCAAAGCTGAGATTTGGCGTGTTGCTCTTTGTGTATTTAGGTTTTGCATATCCACCTCTGTACTGCCCATTGCAGTGCATCAGAATGATCAAGTGTGACGTAGTAAGGCACCCGCCATGCAGCATGCAGTGAAGGTGTATTCAGTCGTTGTTGATCGGTTGGGTCTTGTGCAATTCGAACCAGACCCAAGCAGTATTGAAAAAAAAGTTGTTTGTATTTTTTGTACCAAACCGCTTGCAGTTGACGGTATTCCTCAGGAAATTCCGTACCGATATCGGTTTGCATGACCAAAACAAAGTTCTGTTTCTTTAATAAAAAACGTTCAACTTGACTGAGCCATTGTTCAAATTCGGCAACAGTGACATGCGCTGAAAAGCGCATGTCCATGATTTGTATATGTTCTGAGCTATAGCTCATGTAAGTTCCTCAGTCCTATTGAGTGGGTTATGGTTTTGCATAAATGCATTTGAATCAGTTAAATACCCTCCAAATTTTTCATAGAATTTTTGTTTAAAGCAGTAATACAACATGGCCGTTTTTTCAGGCATCGGGATCAAGCGCTGCGCCTCATAGCACATTTCTTCCACTACTGCGGCATAAGGTTTAACGGTGTGGTCAGGCTCCCCGACAATTTTGTCGGAAGGTGCATTTTCAAAAATATAAAAACCTAATAGCCGCATCACTGGACGCAAGTAGCCTTTACTGAAAGCCGACTTTTCACCAAACAATAAATGCCAACCGAGGTCTAAATCATCACCATCGTAATAACGTCCTAGACGGTCACGCTTGCCTTCATAGATTTCGGTATAGCCCACATCCTGTCCATCCACCCCAACGATCAACAAACGGTGATGGTCATCGGCCAGCATTTTTTCAAAATACACCGCGAGATCAACTTCAGACTTATTCAGCTGCCACTGTGGAATAACATGAGGCTCATGCATCCATTTATGTAACAGTGCTAAGTCCTGCGGATATTGTACTTGGCGCAAGTAAAATTGCGTCTCATTCTCATAATATTCGTAAAAATCGGGAAGTTGCTGTGAAAGTGTTTTCATGTGGAAGCCTGCTATTTTTGAGTGTTTTATGATGCGATACGCTTTGTGGTTGTATCGTCAGTTGACTTGGACACCTGCTCTGACCATCGTTTTAAGGTTTCAGGGCTGACAGGATTGGCAATTGGATCTAAAAATACCGGGACAGGACGTTCTGCTTCATCGTTATAACTGGTGGTAAATAGACGCACTCGGTTTAAACAAATTTTTTCAAATTCGGCTCTAAACATGGCAAATTTTTCAATGCGTTCTGCTAACTCTGGATGCGACTGATGAAATGCCTCAATCACTGATGAAATGGTCTGCCAAAAGTCAACTTCGCTATGCTCAGGGTAGTCTTGTAGAAATACATTACAGATATAACGGTAATGCACCATAAACAGCCCAGTGAAAATAAAATGGCTGAGTTCATGCGCAGGATGACGCAGTAAAATTTGCCCTTCGATAGGTAAACTTGCTAATTCTGGGAAGTCTTCATCAACCAAATTGATATCATCAATAAAGTCTTTCAGCACCATTTTCTGCGGTACGCCATTGGCATGAATGAGCATGGTATTTTCCCCATGTGGAGAAAAAGCCAAGCCATATTTGTACAAGCAGATTAAGAGTGGAGTGACCGATACCTCGGCAAAGCGTTTTAACCACTGTAATGGACTCAAACCCGACGCCTGAATCAACACGGCTAATATCGACTGTCCGTTGATGTCTCGATGTAATAAAGCCGCTTGAGAAAGTGCCTGTTCACCTGTTCCAATCACTGGGTCTACACTTTCACGCCACAAACACCCAAACAGTTCTTTAAACTGATACGGCGCACCATCAATCTGATCAAAACAAGGCTGATGAATAGTCAAAGTTGCAACTTCACCTAAGAATGCAACGCCTGACTGTTTCAAGTCTGAATCTTGAGATTGAATCTGCTTTAACCAAGCTGTGACGGCTGGAGCTGCTAAGTTTCGTTTAGACGGCAACCCACGATACACCGCAGTATTGAAGATACTGACAGGTAATTTGACATAATGACGCTCAGGCTGACTGATGTTGCAAAGCGTACGAATCGACTGCATAGGTACATAATCATCTTGCCCAACGCCTAATTCAATAATACGCTGATCCACGATTTCATTGGCATAGGTTGGTACTAACCATTGATGCCACTGCCATGCATGTACTGGAATGAGAAAGTAATCAAGGCTTGAACGTCCGAGCGCATCTAACTGTTGCTCAAAGTTCTCTAACTCTTCTGCATCCAACTCACATTGATAAAGTCTCCCTGCTTGCAACTCCTCGGTAGAACGGAACTCTGCCAAATCACGATGCACCGCGAGCCACAGCACTTTTACCGTTGGCGAAAGTTCAGGAGCTGCACTTAAGTAGTCGTCATAACCAAAACCCATACGACCTTTGCTCATAATCAACCACGGATGACCACGGAGCATGCCTTCAATTTCATGATGCAATGCGGTCAATACTGCTTCACTGCTTAAACGACTTTCATCAAATAAATGCGCCTCGGCTAACCATGTATTGTTCATTTCTTTGATCAAATATGCCTTGGTAAAGGGCTTAACTTCGGTTTGATTTGAAAACGCACGAATAAAAGTATCTAAGTTCCATGCAGGCAGATCTTCAGCCGTGCTCAACTCACGTACTGAACCCTCCTCAATCTGCCAATGTCCCAATAAATAGTTTTGTGCTTTAAAAGTATAGGTTTGATCATCCAACGTCAGCTGGTAACGATTGTCCTTTAAATGGGTTACTTGAATAATTTCTTCATATAAAAATTCAGCAATCGCCATTTCAATTAAGCGCTGTCCTGCCAAACGCCACTGTTTCTGATTCACTTGAAGTTGTGCAAAGCTCATATGATTTTCTCGAATGTATAAGGCTGCATGGAGGGATGTGACCCTGTTTGTATTTTGCGCTGCTCAATATTTTTTGATTTAGGAATCGATGGTGCTAAAGCTGCTGTTCGTCTAATAGATGTGTCATTCTGCACATACATATCAGGGTTCTGTTCAGGTCTGAAATGCTGAAACGTCTGTTCATTGCTGTCCAGTTCATAAAGCTGATAACCTAGTAGCTGATTGGCGATGGTCGCAGCACGAAATGCGCCTAGGCCTAAATCTGGTGTACCTACGCCATGACTGTGCATTTCTTGGTTTTGCACATAAATTTCACCCATTGCTGTATGCTGCAAACGATAGTCTTGGCTCACCTTCCATCGTCCAGCTTGATCTGTTGCAATCAAGGGCTTTAAGTATTTTAAAAATGAAAACTCAGGGCTGTAATAACCTGTAGATGCCACTACAAAATCAACATCCATATAAAAACGTTGCTCGGTTACGGTATGTTCAAGGCTCAAGCGAATCTGCTGACTTTCCAGTAACTCAGCATCAAGCAACTGAATTTGTGCATGCAAATGTGTTGCTTGTACAGCAGAGGCAATACTACGGTGGTAAAGTTTTTGGTAAATCTCACGTATGGTTTTGGCACTAATACCTTTGTACAGCAAACCTTGATCTTTTAACTGCGCTGCTTTTTGTGTTTCTGAAAGTCTATAAAAATGTTGGGTATAGTTCGGACTAAAATGTTCCAAGCCCAATGGCGCATATTCCATCGGGAAAAAACCATTGGAACGCGTCAGCCAATGCAGCTTGAAGTCAGCTGTTGGTACACCATCATGTTGATATTGCCGGTCAAACAAATCTAAAAAGACTTCAGCAGAAGACTGTCCTGAGCCTAAAACCACGACATTGCCTTTGAACTTGTCTTTTTTATGGGTTAAGTACTCTGCTGAATGGATACATTTTTCACGGGCTTGTTGTTGTAACTTACGCAGACATTCAGGCAAATAAGGCTGGTTGCCCGAACCAATCACCAAGTTTCGACACAAGTAACGAATAAAACGGCCGCCTTGCTCAACCACCACCTCAAAACCTTCGTTCTTGGCATAAATGGCCTTCACCATTGACTGGTACTGTATATGACCTAGTTGATCTGCCACCCACTGGCAATAATGGTTATATTCACGGCGTGGAATATGGGGCTGCTCAAGGAAGTAGAATTTATATAAGCGTTGCTGTGATTTTAAGTAATTCAAAAAACTCAACGGACTGGTCGGATCGACCATCGATACCAAATCCGCCATGAATGGAACTTGCAAGACCGTATTGGGAAGTTGCATACCTGCATGCCAGTCGAACTGCGCTTTTTTTTCAAAAAACAGATAGTGCAGTTCAGTCTTTTCATGTAACAAACTGGCTAGGCTTAAGTTAAATGGCCCAAGACCAATCGCAATAAAATCAAGCATAGAGGGCATCCTCTTGTTTGATATATAACGGATTGGCTAACTGAATATAGACAGACTGATTTTCAACGGGTGCAATCAATTCATCCAGTTCATATAAACGAGTCAATAAATTACCTTTATAAGGCAGCGTCGGTTGATACAACAGACTTTGAATCAAACTACTCTCTGGATATTGCTTCAACAGGTCAAAGAGGTGTTGCTGTAAAACAGACAGTAAATCTTGCTCACTGACAAAACCTGTTGCACCGATGGCATTGATGATGCCAAACAAGGTATTGCCAAAGAAATAATAACTAAAGCGCTCATCGACAAAAGTCTTTGAACCTACCGCATGGGCTTTATCATGCAGTTCTGGAAATTGTTGTAAAATTTCATCTGCGAATTCTTCGATATAGTAAAAACCTTGATTGTCCCGTAGCCATAGCCACTGTGGCCAGCCATCTTTCAATTCAACCAAGACATTTTGCTGATGCGACTCAAAGGCCATACCATAACGATGGTAGACGTACATGAGTGGCCTCAGACTGATGTTTAAAAAGGTCTTAAACCAATCATGAGCGATTTGTGCTTTATCATTTAACTTTTGTTGAGAAGCAATTTGATCAAATAATGCATTAAAACGATTACGTTCTTCTACGGGATGATCCTGACACAATGAAGCAATACACGTGACTTGCTGTTCGGGAATAAAAGGCTGATCACGCACAATACAAATCGTTTCATCGATGATTTCACCATCCAACTGAAGAGCAATCCACGCCGGATCATTCACCGCTTTTAGGCTTGGACATTGTTTTAAAATACTTTGCCCTAACTCACTGTGCCAAAGCCGATGCGTCATTTCACCGCGGTGACATTCTTTTGCTAAATTGACGCGGATAGAGTTGGTAATCATCACTGAAAGCGATGGTTTCAGCATCCACGGCGCGTTAAAACTCGCCAAAGTACGTACAGAAGTGGTTGGTGAAAATATCCATGCTTTTTCACCCAAATCGATGATTTTCAGTTTAGCTTTTAAACTTTTAAACCATACTTTACTTTGTAAATAGCGGGCTTGCCAGGGATGCAGTGGTAGCAGTTTGTAATGTGCATATGCAGCTAAGGTTTCAAGTTCCGATTCAGACAAATGCCATTTGATTTCTTGTTTAAGTTGTATTGAAAAAGCCTGCTCAAGCGCTGTTCCTTCTGCAATATATTCAGGTGCTACCAACCAATAATGCATTTGGGTCTGACCACAAGCTTCGGGAGAATATTTTTGCCATTCTTCATGGACAAAACCTGTTCGGCTTTTCGGTGCTGGATGCATGCTATGACCTAAAATCAAAGCCTGTTCAGACTCTATAAAACCTTGTTCAAGCTGTACTAGCGCATCAAAATCCTCTGCCCGAATATTTAAAAACTGTTGTAATGAATCACGACTTTGAATCCAACGCTCAACCAAGGATGCAGCATCGACACGGCCTTCGGATTGTTGCACTAACTCTTCTAGTAACAGACTGACCATGGCTACTGCGCTAAAGTTAAGCTTTTGGCCTTTTTGAAAAATTTGCGGTAAAGCCGCAATACGATGTCGCCCAACACGACTGACATAGCTTAACGGAACAAAAAGCTGTGCTTGGATTAAACTAAGCGGCAAAGATAACAGCGTCAAACCTTGGCTAAACGCGAGTTGAGTTGAATTTTGTTGATACTTCTCAAACAAGCTCGCTTGGCCTGTTTCTTGTGAGTATGCATTGACAAGATGCTGCATCGCCAAGCGATTGGCTAGCTCTTTCATCTGACCATTTCCTCTTTTTAAAGCTTATTCCAAGCTCATTTCATGTAATTATGTTTCTTAAAGATGTTCACGTTGGCCAACGCTGCAGAAAGCATGCTAATGGTAATTATTATCATTTATCTTTGCAATTTTGTTTATTTTTGAAAACATACGCACCACACCAACATATATTATTGTTTTTTAATACTTTTAAAAATTTAATCAGTTTTTCTAATAAATCCTATACGAAATTACACCATAGCTTTAAATGATAGTTTATGAATTTATAATTGATTCGAACTATAAAATTTCCCTATATTTCATAAGGAAAAGCCCATTCAGGTGACTGAATGGGCTTTCATTTGTGCTCGAATTAATACTCAAAAGAGCTCAAGACTTAAATCAAATAGGGACGAAGAAGTGAAGACTTCACTGTTCTTTATTCATCCAGTACATCAGCAAAAGTGGCTGAAAGTACTTTTGCTAAATCCTGAGGTTTTAAACCGATATCTAAACCGCGCTTCCCCCCACTGACATAGAGTTTCTCCAACTGTTGTGCGCTTTGATCGATCACGGTTTTTAACCTTTTTTTCTGTCCAACAGGACTAATCCCACCGACCAAATAACCTGTCAGTCGTTCTGCATCTTTAGGGTCTGACATTTTTAGTTTTTTTGCCCCCACTGCCTGTGCAACTTTTTTCAAGTTTAACTGATGATGTACAGGAAGAATCGCAACAAAATAGTTTTTTTCATCGGTCACTAAAAGTGTTTTAAACACCTCTTCGACACGTAGATTTAATTTTTCTGCGGCTTCAAGCCCAAAGCTTTTTGCATTGGCATCATGTTCATATTCATGAATAGAAAAATCGATTTTATTGGCTTTTAAAAGTTTAGTTGCAGGTGTCATTTCTGTTCAATATTTTCACTACATATTCGGCATTATATGCCTATTCAAAAAGAAAGTTTAGCGGTACACCTATCATGATCATCGAACTTACAGGCACTCAACGAATCAATGACTGTAAGTTCGATGTCAACTATGTATGCAGCTTGTTATCGCTGAAATATCACAATTTAGTCAGCACTTAATCCAAATTTCTTAAAGATTTGAGCACGGCGCTTTGGCAAAATATTGGCTTTGGTCAAATCACCTTCGTAGTGGTCGAACACTCGTTGATCCATCATTTTAAACCACAGCTTTGGAATTAACGCTGGAATTAACATGGTGGCATAACCACTCGGTAGCTCAGGGGCTTCATCAAAATGTCTTAAGGCCTGAAATGGGCGGGTTGGATAGGCATGATGATCTGAATGGCGTTGTAACTGGTATAAGAATAAGTTAGTCACAATGTTGTTATTATTCCAGCTGTGTTCTGGCATGGTTCGCGCATAGCTGCCATCTTCTTTTTGGCTACGCTTTAAACCATAGTGTTCAATATAATTAATAATTTCAAACAGACTCACGCCATAAAATGCTTGTGTCACCAGATATGGCGTCACTTTTTTACCAAACAATTTCAACATGGCTGCATGAAAACCAGTACTCATCGCCCATCCATGAAACAGTTCATTTTCTTTGGAGAAGAAAGACAGACCTTTTCGTTTTAGGCGCTTATGTTCAATTTCAACAGCCGACTTCAACCCACCGAAAACGGTGCGTGGCCAAAACTCATAAAAAGTCTCGCCCATTTTCGATGAAGCAGGATCTTCTGGCGTTGCAGCACGTTTATGGTGCCCATAAGGGTGCTCAATGCGGAAATGGTTGTAGACCAACGGCGCTAAAGTCATATGTGACCAATAATGATCTGATTTTTTAGGACGGTGGCACAGCTCATGTGCTGTATTTACTGCTACTCCATTAATTGCCCCCATAGAGACACCCAGTAATATTTGGTCGAGCATCGATACATTTTGGCGAGTCACCACATAACCTGCAAACAAATTGGCTGCCATTTGTAGCGGAATGAACAATTTCACAATACGGTCATAGTACGGGTCATTTACCAAGACCTTAATTTCATCATCTGAAGGATTGTTTTCATCTGCACCGACCAGACCATCTACCGCAGGAATAATGACATGCAGTAGAAGCGGTCCACCCAAAGCGAAGATTTTCTTGGTGGGTTTCGGGCCAAAATGATAGCCCGCTAAAATGCCCATGCCAATTACAGGAAGCCCAGGACTCAATAACCAGCCAAAACGCTTTTTATCGATCCCTGCTGCATTTTTGACGACCACGCTAGCATTCATCATTTTCACTGATGCATTCATTACCATTCTTCCAATTTTCTTGTTATGCCTTTATATTTCTAGAAATGGGACATAAAGAACAGTTGCTAACGTCCAAGAAAACAGCGTAATCGTCCTTGGCCTGAAATGACTTAAATTGACCCTAAATCAAATATTAAGCCTAAGATATAAAGACTAGAAACCGTAAAGTATGGATGCTTTAAGTAAAATTTTTGAAGATATACACCTCAACCAATCTGAATACCTCTACCTTAAACCGTATGGTGAGTGGGCTTTTCGCTATACCGAACAATCCACCATGATGGCCTATGCGGTACTTCAAGGACAATTCACCATTTGTTTAGATGCTAAACAAATTATTGTTGCTGAAGTCGGAGACCTGATCCTACTCCCTTCGGGGCCAAGTCATGAGTGTCGATCCTCAACCACCGACCAACTATTGGAAGTATTCAATATTTCTGACTTATTTGCCCAAAACCAACACAAAGAAGTCTCTTTTGGTAGTGATGCGACACAACAAGAAACCGTGATCTTGGCCTTACATGCACATATGGACCCAATTATGGCGCGTCCGTTGGTACAGGCCTTACCCGCGTTTATTCACCTTCAACACAAAGATCTCAGCACGGTTCCTGAATGGTTGCAAATTGGGCTGCAGTTTCTCGCTCTAGAAGTCCAACGCATACGCCCGGGTCGCGACAAAATTTTGGATCATTTGGTGAGTATTTTATTAATTGAATGTGTACGTGATTATATTGACGCGCTGCAAGACTCGAACAATTGGCTGAGTGCTTTATCTCATCCTGAACTATCCAATGCTCTTGCAAAAATTCATGCGGAACCTGCACAGCCTTGGACAGTTGAGTCCCTTGCAGAACAGTGTTGTATGTCACGGTCTAAATTCGCCACATTGTTTAGCCAAATTTTAGGCACCAGCCCTTTGGCTTATTTGCAACAACATCGTCTGCGTTTAGCTGCCCAATACTTACGTAATGGACAAGGAACCATTCAGCAAATTGCACATCGGGTCGGATACAACTCAGAAACGGCTTTTAGCCAAAGCTTTAAACGACAGTATCAAATGAGCCCAAGCCAATATAGAAATAATCCAAACCCAACTGAAAATACTCATCCGTAATGGTTTAATAGCAGTCTTCTCTTTGCTTATGTCTTTGTGCACCGAGATAAATACCTTGAACTTGCAGACAAAGATTAGCATCTTGTGAAAATCACACTATAATATCCCGCATCCTTGCTAGAGATGGCTTCAAACCACTGCTTGTTTGTTCTTTTTCGCTCTAGCCACACTTTTTTAAGTCCAGTTTTCATCCGTGATTCGGCTTATTTTTCAATATTTTATCTCTTATATGTCCATGCTGACATATAAGAAAATTTAGGTGCCAGCATGGAAATCAAGGTTAATTATCTCGATAATCTTCGCCAAGAAGCGAAGTTCGATGATTTTACAGTCATTGCCGATCAACCGATTCGCTACAAAGGTGATGGCTCTGCACCCGGTCCATTTGACTACTTTTTAGCATCTTCTGCGCTTTGTGCAGCTTATTTTGTCAAAGTGTATTGTTTAGCACGTGACATTCCAACCGACAACATTCGCTTGTCACAAAACAACATTGTTGACCCTGAAAACCGCTATAAACAAATCTTCAAAATTCAAGTTGAGCTCCCAGCGGACATTTCAGAAAAAGATCGCCAAGGTATTTTGCGCTCTATCGACCGTTGTACGGTTAAGAAAGTGATTCAAACAGGTCCTGAGTTTATTATTGAAGAAGTGGAAAGCATTGATGCCGATGCACAAGCCCTGCTTATTCCAAGCCTTGCTTCTGAAACCAGCACGATCATTGCGGGTAAAGACCTGCCTTTAGAAGAAACCATTGCCAATATGTCAGGTATTTTGGCTGGTCTAGGCATGAAAATTGAAATCGCTTCTTGGCGTAATATTGTGCCAAATGTGTGGTCTTTACATATTCGTGATGCTCAATCGCCCATGTGTTTTACCAACGGTAAAGGGTCAAGCAAAGAAAGCGCTTTAGCTTCTGCGCTGGGTGAGTTCATTGAACGTCTGAACTGTAACTTCTTCTATAACGACCAGTTCTGGGGTGAAGACATTGCAAATGCTGAGTTTGTGCACTATCCAGATGAAAAATGGTTCATGCCAGGTCCAAATGGTGAAATGCCTGAAGGTGTACTGGATGAATACACGCTTGAAATTTATGACCCTGAAGAAGAACTGTTAGGTACGCATTTATACGACACCAATTCGGGGAAAACTGAGCGCGGTATTTGCTCTTTACCTTTTGTTCGCCAGTCTGATGCTGAGGTAGTTTACTTCCCATCAAACTTGATTGAAAACTTATACCTTAGTAACGGCATGAGTGCAGGAAACACCTTAGCTGAAGCACAAGTACAGTGTTTGTCTGAAATTTTTGAGCGTGCGGTAAAACGTGAAATTTTGGAAGGTGAACTGACCCTACCAGATGTACCACAAGAGGTTTTAGCGAAATATCCTAGCATTTTAGCAGGTATTCAAGGTTTAGAAGAGCAAGGTTTCCCTGTACTTGTGAAAGATGCCTCTCTAGGCGGTCAATACCCTGTAATGTGTGTGACGTTAATGAACCCACGTACAGGTGGTGTATTCGCCTCTTTCGGTGCACACCCAAGCTTTGAAGTTGCGCTTGAGCGTAGCTTAACCGAGCTATTACAAGGTCGTAGCTTTGAAGGTCTGAACGACTTACCTCGCCCAACATTTAGCTCAAATGCGGTCACTGAACCCAATAACTTTGTTGAGCACTTCATTGACTCAAGTGGTGTGGTGTCATGGCGTTTCTTTAGTACCAAATCGGACTATGACTTTGTCGAGTGGGACTTTACCAATCAAGGCCAAAACTCAAATGCTGATGAAGCTGATGCACTGTTCGGTATTTTGGAAAATATGGGTAAAGAAGTCTATATGGCCATTTACCAACATTTGGGTGCAACAGCCTGCCGTATCTTGGTACCGGGTTACTCAGAAATCTACTTGGTTGAAGACTTGGTTTGGGATAACACCAACAAAGCGCTAGTTTACCGTGAAGATATCCTCAACTTACACCGTTTAGAAGACGAACAGCTTGAAGCACTGGTTGAACGTTTAGAAGAATGTGAACTGGATGACTACACTGAAATCAAGACTTTGATCGGGATTGAGTTTGATGACAATACCGAATGGGGTCAATTGACTCTACTTGAACTTAAACTACTCATCTATCTTGCATTAGAGCAGTTTGAGGAAGCAAAAGACTTGGTTGAAGCATTCTTACAATACAACACCAATACCGTTGAACGTGGCCTGTTCTACCAGTGCATGAATGTCGTGCTCGAAGTGATGTTGGATGACGACATGGAACTGGAAGAATATGAAGCCAACTTCCGCCGTATGTTCGGTGATGAACGTATGGATGCAGTAATAGGCACAGTTGAAGGTCGTATTCGTTTCTACGGTTTAACCGAAACCAGTATGAAGCTTGAAGGTTTAGACCGTCACTTACGTTTAATCGACAGTTATAAAAAGTTACACGCTGCACGTGCCAAGGCTGTTGGACTAAAACCTTAAAATAAAAAGAAACAACCCAAATACGTTTGGGTTGTTTCTCACTGCACTTTTACTATGTTTTTAAAAAAATTAATCTAAAATATTTAAAATCGCCTCAACAGGGTTTTCACTATTACCTGCAAGTAACTGTTTATGCATGGTAATGTGCTGCATAGCCTGAATCTGTGCTGTTTCTATATTCATTAATTTTTCAATTTCAGCCGCCAATTTCTCAGGTGTTGCATCTTTTTGAATTAATTCTTGTATCACTTTCTTGCCCGCAATAATATTCGGCAATGAATAATATTGAATCTTGATCAAGAATTTCACCACATGATAGGTGAGCCAATTCAACTTATAGAAGGTTACCATTGGTCGGTGTAACAGCATAGCTTCTAAAGTTGCTGTACCTGAAGCCAAAGCTACAATATTAGCGGCGTTCATAACTTGACGCCCAATCTTCGACTCGGTGCCTGAGTTTTCAAGCAAGTCAATTTGATCGACCAGTGCTTTTGGATACTGAGTAAGCAAAGCTTCGATTTGTTGCTTACGTGCATCATTGATTGCTGGTATCACAAAGCGATAGTTTGGATATTTGGCGTAGAGCAATTTTGCAGCATCTAAAACCAGTGGACCGAGCTTTTCAATTTCACCACGTCGACTTCCCGGCAATAAGGCAATATGCTTTTGGGTCAGATCTAAACCCAGCTCTTCTTTGGCTTGTAAAATTGGGTTTTCCAAAGGCAATTGGCTGGCCAAGGGGTGTCCTACAAACGCAGCAGGAACATTCCATTTTTTATAAAATGCTTTTTCAAACGGAAATAAACACAGTACCAAATCAATAGAAGCTTTGATGCCATGAACCCGTCCCTGACGCCATGCCCAAACGGAAGGACTAACATACTGCACGGTTTTTATTGGCAGTTGTTTTTGTTTTAAACTTTTTGAAAGGCGCAGATTAAAGTCTGGTGCATCAATCCCAATAAACACATCGACAGGATGGGCTGTCCACTTCTCTACCAGTCCATCACGTACAGCAAAAAGCTTTTTAATGTCTTTAAGAACCTCAACCAGCCCCATGACCGACAAAATATCCATCGGATAAAAGCTCTTGAAACCTTCTGCAATCATTTGCGGGCCGCCAATACCCTCAAATTCTGCATCAATTCCTTGCTCACGAAAACTGCGAATAAGTTTAGCACCTAAAGTATCACCCGATACTTCACCCACTACGATTCCAATTTTAAGTTTCCGATTTTGCAAAGCATTATTCCTTATTTTTCAACCCATGCATCATAACATAGCGTCTTTTGGGATGGGTATTGGTCGAGTCTTTCTATTTATGCTGCAGATATAAAATGAGTGACTTAGTTGATTCATATGAAGAGCACAAAAAAGTCGAGTTAATTTCAATTTTCGATCATTTAATTATTGCACTAGAGACCTATTAGAACATAGAATTACTGAGAATCATTATCGTTAATTTCATCTGTGCTTGGTTGCTCTATTTACGCTGCTCAATCCTAGTATTTTGGCTACGTAGATTGCTCATACGCATAATAGAGATGATTGTGTTTTGCTTAATTAAATTTAGGTTCAATGCTGAGTGAGTACAACGTTAAGCCCCCTTTATGACTTCATTCATGTGATCTTTATGTCCCTAAGTCAGCTTAAATACCCTATAACCGTTATGTTCCGGTTTTTGATCGCATTTGGCTTAGGCTATTTATGTACATTCATGTTATCAGAACTGCTTACACTCAGTTTTTACCCTCACTTAGCTAAAGCAGAATCCATTTATTTGGCGGCTTTTCTATCTCTTATTTTCTTTACCATTTTTGTCATTGTAAGCTTTTGTGTTCAATCCCTGAAAAAGTTAAGCGCTTCAACCATTTCGCTTTCCCTTTGCTTTTTTCTATTGCTGAAGTTCGTAGGTTAAACCATGCAAAAATCTGTTCGCCAATCAATGGCATGGCTACACTCTTGGCTTGGACTAACACTGGGGTGGCTATTATTTGCCATTTTTTTAACAGGTGCTGCGACCTATTACCGTCATGAAATAAATTTATGGATGCAACCGCAATTTGCCACCATGCAAGTCAAACAAGACACAGCGATGGAGTCGGCATATCAATACTTACAAAAAAATGCCGCAGATGCGCAAAGTTGGTATATCGGCGTAGCTAGTCCTAGTTCACCTGTTAATAAAATCTACTGGCAAAAGGCCGATGGTGGCTACGAAAATAAGACTTTGGATGCGAACACAGGTAAAGAAGTCACCTTATCTGCAACTCAAGGCGGTGAGTTTTTCTATGGCTTTCACTATCAGCTGTATGGTGTGCCCTATTTTATCGGTAGGCTTTTAGTCACGATTGCGGCCTTCTTAATGTTGATCATCCTCATTTCAGGCATCATCACACACAAAAAGATATTCACCGAATTCTTTACCCTAAGAGCTTTCAAAGGGCAACGCTCGTATCTAGACTTTCACAATGTCACCTCTGTCATTGCTTTGCCCTTTTTCCTGACCATTACATTCACTGGTTTAGCCATTTTCTTTTATCTCATTCTCCCCAATGGCATGAAGAAACTTTATCCAGAGCAACCGTTCCAATATTTTGATGAAATTAGAAATATTAGTATCAGCTCTGAGGCTAAACCGACACCTGCTACGATGCGACCAATTGAATACTTCATACAACAATCTGAGCAGCGTTGGGGTAAAACAGAAATTGACAATATTACGGTCAAACATCCCAATACCGATATCGCTCAGGTGAACTTGGTTGAGTCAACTGACCGAAGCATCACGCGAAACCAAGCCCAACTCAGCTTTAACGGTGTATCTGGTGCCCTGCTCGGTGACACTCGAAATAATAGTGCAATTGCCACGCTCAATAATGGAGTCTATGGTTTACATATGGCACACTTTGCGCAGCCCTTATTACGCTTTGCGTTATTCTTCTCAGGGCTTTTAGGCTGTGCCATGATTGCATCTGGGCTTTTACTCTGGAGCTTAAAACGTCAGCTACAAAATAAAAAACAAAGTTTCCACTTTGGACATTATGTGGTTAACCGCCTAAATACGGCTGCCATCATTGGCTTGCCGATTGCCATGCTCAGTTATCTTTGCACAAACCGTTTATTTCAGTTAGAAGCAGGTCAACCCAACTACGAAATCTACGCATTTTTCGGCACTTGGTTACTCAGTTTAGCCATTGGATTGCTCACGCCGCAGCAACACCTTTGGAAAACTCAACTGAAGGCCTTCATTTTACTGGCTGTATCTCTGCCTATTTTCAATCTTTACTATTTAATCAGCCACCAATATGTGCATGACTTACATGAATATTGGTTATTTTTGCGAGTTGATCTTATGATCATCAGCCTTGCGATATTGGCTGTTTTCTTACATCAAAAAATCCAGCCCATTCAACAAAAAGCAGTACAAAAAATTCAGAAAAAATATGCCAATACTGCAGTTCAGGAGCCCAATTCATGATCTACTTGATTGCAGGACTTCTGATCACTCTCGCATGCTATGTGTTATTTCTGGTGAGCGATAAGCAGCGCCCTAAAACTCAAAAGTCACGTTTGGCTAAGTGTGCAGAACATTATCAAATCTGCCGATATTTGGCTTTTGGTGTACTGGCCGCGACATTAATTTTATTGATTCAATACACGGGCCACGGTGTGGGCAGTGTCAGTTTATTTGTATTTGCAACCCCGATACTTTTTATACTGATTCTGAGCATCAACGACTTAAAACCAAAAAAAACTAAATCTAAATAATCACTTACACTTCAACTCACATGCCTTTATATTTGGTTCATGAGCCAAATATAAAGATGTATGTAAATATATGAACCAGAACCATTGCAACAGAATTTTAGAGCCTAATCAAAATCATTTAAGTTGAAGCATCGTGATTTTTTAGTTATAACACGCTCAATAATAAGCACTTTTAAACCTCTTTTCACGGGACAAACATTGCGCTCAGCTTTAGATTGGTTACAACAAGAAATCATCACCCCCTTTCAACAGCTCTGCAGTTGGTCGAAGCGTCATTTTGGCTGGACACTTTTTATTTCCCCTCATTTTCAATTTGCTTGTATTTATTTGTTTCCCAAGCAGCTGGATCCCCACTCAGATTCAGAGTAAAACCTTTGATGAAATCACCGTTGAAGTTGGTAAAGGACGAATCAGCACGTTGAAATTTAAACAACAGCATCATTTATGGATCGCAAACTGTGCATTGATGGGAGTACCTATTGAAACACTATGTGACCAGTCATCACATCGTCACCAATTTACGGCAAAGCAGGTCGAGGTTTACTATTTGGAGCGCACTTTTTGGAATCTAAAAAACACCAAAAAGGAGGTGTTTATTCAACAGATCACATTAGCTAATCCACGTCAGCAGCACTTAGATATGACCTATAGCTCGACCGCAGCGAATTTTGAGCAATGGAAAAAGCATCAGCTAGCCCCTCTTTATGTTCTACGAACACTCATAAGTCTTAATCTATGGTGGTTGCTGATAATTGTAGTCTTAAAAATAAAAGCATGGATACAGCTCAAACAATAACCCCTATATCTCTTTTTAGAATAAGTAAATCAACAATCAAGACAACGACTTATATGAAAACGTCATAAGATATGCACGTTTTTTGATATTTTGGCATATAACAATGTTTGGTCCACTCGAATTTATTCTCGCAGGTGTTTTAGTCGGTTTTTGTGTGGGAATTACTGGTGTAGGTGGTGGTTCATTAATGACACCGATCCTCATCAGCCTTTTCAGAATTGAACCTCACATTGCCATTGGTACAGACTTGCTCTATGCCGCAATTTCAAAATTTTGTGGTTCATTTGTACATGCCAAAAAGCTAAATATTGTGTGGCCGATTGTGCTTTGGCTTGCAATTGGCAGTATTCCTGCTTCATTTGCAACGCACTGGGTACTCGACAACTATTTGAGCCAGTCTACCCACTACAAAGCCGTGCTCACCATGGTTTTAGGCTTCATGTTGACCATTACAGGTTTATCAATTGTCTTCCGTAATCAAATTGAAAAATTTTTCAACAAATTACGTAAAGATGAACTGCCAGACATGACTGAAGACTTAGAAAAAGTTCAGCTTCAAACCAGCAATAAACGTAAGTACATTGTGATGATGGGTGTGGTTCTTGGGGTCTTCGTGACACTGTCATCAGTTGGTGCAGGTGCTTTCGGAATCATGGCTTTGGTGATTATGTTCCCCAACCTACCGATGATTCGTATTATTGGTTCTGACGTTGTGCATGCGGTGTTACTTACGTTCGTTGCAGGTATGGGTCACATGACTTCAGGCAACGTGGACTTCCACCTCCTTATGTGGTTATTGGTGGGGTCTATTCCAGCAATTATTATTGGAACACTGATTAGTTCACGCCTTCCTGAAAAGATCATCCGTAAAGTGTTGGGTATTACTCTGTTTGCGCTGGGTGTCAACTTCATGTTAAATCCGATCAAAGCCAAACCTGTGAAACCTGCCGAAACTGCTCAAGTTGTTCAAATTTCAACAGTTAAGAATGCCTTAGTATAGGCATTCTGATTTAAAATAAACCTAAGATTCATCACTTTTTTTTCAAAGATTCATTCGACTTTTTTATAACCTTTTATCAGCTAAACCGTGTTATATTCAGCTTATAAAGCAACTTAATACGATCGAACCAGTGACGGCAATGAATACTCTACAGTCAAACTCTATTACCCAAAACGACATCGATGACGTGAATTTACAAAGCATTCATCCGCTAGTTACCCCAGCGGAATTAAAAACTGAATTGCCTCTCACTGAGTCTGCATATCAAACTGTACTTCACGGTCGTGAAACGATTCGCAATATTTTAGATGGTAAAGACAAACGCATTTTTGTGGTGATTGGCCCATGTTCAATTCATGACCCTGTTGCTGCTCACGAATACGCAGACCGTTTAAAAGTTTTAAGCGATAAAATTAAAGACTCAATCTATGTCGTAATGCGTGTTTATTTTGAAAAACCACGTACCACAGTGGGTTGGAAAGGTTTGATCAATGACCCTGACATGAATGACTCATTCAACATTGAAAAAGGTTTACGCATTGGCCGTAAGCTTTTGGTTGAGTTAAATGAGAAAGGCTTGCCATGTGCGACTGAAGCACTCGATCCAAACTCACCACAGTACTACCAAGACTTAATCTCTTGGTCAGCGATTGGTGCACGTACCACTGAAAGCCAAACGCACCGTGAAATGTCTTCTGGTCTTTCTTCACCCGTAGGTTTCAAAAATGGCACAGACGGTGGTTTAACTGTTGCAACGAATGCAATGCAGTCGGTGAAACATGGTCACCACTTCTTGGGTCTAAACAACCAAGGCCAAGTCTCTGTGATTCGTACTTCAGGTAACCCGTATGCACACGTGGTACTTCGTGGTGGTAACGGTAAGCCAAACTACGATGCTGGTTCTGTAGCAGAAGCAGAAGCAGCATTGGCTAAAGCGAAAGTCAGCACCAAAATCATGATTGACACCAGTCATGCAAACTCGAACAAAGACCCGTTCCTTCAACCACTTGTTCTGAAAAATATTACCGAACAAATTATTGATGGAAATAAATCTATTATCGGCATTATGGTTGAAAGTCACCTTAAAGGTGGTCGTCAGGAAATTCCTGAAAACCTATGCGATCTTGAATACGGCAAGTCTGTAACCGATGGTTGTATTGACTGGGATACCACAGAAAAGGTATTACTAGAGATGCATGAAGCACTCAAAGACGTTTTACCGAACCGTTAAGTTTTTAAAACGCCATCTTCGGATGGCGTTTTTCATTCTAAGATTAAGAAATAATTATGAACGCTATTGAAACTCACTTAAGCCAAACCCTGAATTTTCAATTCATCCACGAACATTTACTGACTTCTGGACAACCTACTGCTGAGCAATTACAGCAAATTAAAGAGTATGGCGTAAACACAGTCATCAATCTTGCGCTCAGTAATAGCAATAACTATTTAGCCAATGAAGATCACATCTGTTTAGAACTCGGTTTGAACTATATACAAGTGCCTATTTCATGGGATACACCGTCTGATGATCAATGTTTATTGGTCTTAGATATGATTGATCATTTGGTGCAAGAACAAACCATTTGGGTCCATTGTTCAGAAAATTATCGAGTCAGTAGTTTGATGTATTTATATCGTCAATATTATATGAATATCGATATGCCAACCGCACATGAAGCCATGCATCAAATTTGGGAACCGAATGATACATGGACAGGTTTGGCGCATGCTGTTGCCTTACAACTTCAAGGTCGTAAAGCAACACAAGAATTAAAGCTGGCTATGATCAATCCTGATCATTTTGCATGAGAAATCAGCACTGTTGCTGTAGATAAAATACCTTCCTGACGACCCGTAAAGCCCAGTTTTTCCGTGGTCGTTGCTTTAATGCTAATCTGCGTGATTTCAACATCAAGAACGTCCGCAATGCTTTGGCGCATCGCTAAATTATGCGGTGCCAACTTCGGACGTTCACATGCCACAGTAATGTCTGCATTATTTAACTGATAACCACGATCTAATATGAGTTGATAGACATGTTTGAGTAATACACGACTGTCTGCTCCTTTAAAGCGAGGATCGGTATCGGGAAAATGCTGACCAATATCCCCTAAAGCCAACGCACCCAATAATGCATCTGTTAAAGCATGCAAAACCACATCACCATCTGAATGTGCTTTTAAGCCGTGTGTATGTGGAATTTGAATACCTGCCAGTGTGACAAATTCACCCTCTTCAAAAGCATGTACATCAAGTCCCTGTCCAATTCGAATATGTGCAACCATGCTCAGTTTCCTTTAAGAAATAAATGATTGAAATCTTGTATTCACGCTTTCTCTTTCGCTATAGTTACAAGCAGCGCAACATAGTGAAAGTATAAGCGATCATGCTGTTGAAAACCGACATAAAACTTATGAAAAAATTTAGTATTTTAGTGTGTCTAAGTTGTCTTTGTACCAGCTTTAGTTATGCTCAAGTCATTGACTGTGATGATCCGACCTCATCTAGCCTTAAAAAGATCTGTAGCGATCAATTCAAAGATATTCGACAAAAATTAGACGCGCAATCCATGACTGCTTTTTTAATCAGTGATGCGCCGCAGCGTTTATTGGTCGATACCCATGAGCTATGGTTGAACCGCCTACATCAGTGTAAATCCTTAGCTTGCTATCAGCAGCAGATGGATTTTAGAATTGATGATCTCAACTTCTATACATCGTTAAATCAAAGTTTGACGCAACACTATTTAAAGTTTGAACATGGGACCATTGCCAAGCAACCTGTGCACCTACAAGTTCATCAGCTATCCAAAGATAAAATTAAGATCGAAGGTATTGCATATCGTAGCCCCAATAACCGCATAGAAACCCAAACCATTTCATTTTTGGCCTACACTACACCCGATCAAAAGCAAAACATTACGGATAATGAAAACAACTGTCACTACCAGTTTAACTTTCAAAAAGCCATTCTTTCTGTAAAAAGTGAAAGTAAAGCATGTAATCGTTTTGTTGGTGTGTATCGTGTTTATGACTAAGTTGCCAAACAGATCAGAATAATGGACATCGGGAGGCTAAAGTCGTGCAAGCACTCAAGCAATGCTGTAACCTCCTAGAACAAAAAAAGTTGACCATTGCCTTTATCGAAAGTGCCAGTTCAGGTTATCTATCCAGTCAATTTTCTATTTATAAACATAGCGGAGCTGACATTTTACTCGGTGGACTGGTGAGTTATGACCCCAGTATCAAATGTGAAATTTTAAAGATAGATCCTGCACTTATTCAGCAATATACAGCGGAGTCAATTGAAGTCACTGAAGCTATGGCGCTTCATGGGCATCGACTATTTCGTCATGCCGATATTATTGTCTCCTGTACAGGGTTGCTCAAACCTGGTGGAAGTGCGACGCCTGAAAAACCAGAAGGCACCTTTTATATTGCCATTCATTATCAAAACAGTTTAAGTACTTACCATTATTTACTGCTAGGCAGTGCACTCGAGCGACTTGATCAACTTACGAAAAATGTCGCTCAAATGGTCATTGAACGTGTTCAAAATGCTTAAATCTTTACACTAAATTTGATTTTTCTACATTTAGAACCCTTAAACTGAACCATAATCAATAAAAATGTGAAGCGCCTCGTGATGATGAAAATAATCCATCCGCTAGTTTTCAGCACCTTATTTTTTTCAAGCCACAGTTTTGCAACTGTAGGTGGACCACAAAATATTGAAGTTTTAGGACTCGACCAAGCTGATCAAAAAATTTATGTGATGCGACATTATTTAGATGGTCGTGGTCGTTTGCCACAATTGTATTATTATCAACTTAACAGCAAAACTCCCCCCAAACTGATTGAAGTAAAATCTTTATATATCAATCCAAAAACTCAAAAAATTGACTATGATCAAGACAGTCAAAAGTTTGACCGTGACATTGCAAAAATAAAAAAACGACTCAAAGCTTTAACGCCAATTCCACCCAAGCAGGTTAAAATTCGAGTCATTAGTAAAAAGACTTCAAAAGAACCCTCTTGGTATGACCCTAAAGTCTCCATCCCGAAGTTTAGCTATCAATATGAAGTGAAATACAACAATTTGAAAAGTCCCGTACACAAGGCAGTAGACTATAAAAATGGGCTGCGCATTTCGCAAAGTTATAAAGTTCCTAATCAACAAAAAGCGTTGGTGACTGTTCAATATCTCGGGATTCCTTTTGAAACAGGTTATAATATTGAAGATCCTATACTTCTCACCCGATAAAAAATAAGGTCTCAAATTATAAAAATGAGACCTTATTTAGATCATGTGTTATCGCATTATGCGGCAGCACGTTCTTCAATCGGCACCACTTTACGTAGCTCAGGCCCCGTATAGTCCGCACTTGGGCGAATGATACGGTTGTCTGCACGTTGTTCCATCACATGCGCTGCCCAACCTGTCACACGTGACATCACGAAGATTGGTGTGAATAACTTGGTCGCAATATCCATGAAGTGATATGCCGATGCATGGAAGAAGTCTGCGTTACAGAATAGTTTCTTCTCACGCCACATCACTTCTTCACAACGTACTGATACTGGATAAAGAACCGTGTCACCCACGTCTTTCGCTAAGCGTTCAGACCAGATTTTAATGATGCCATTACGTGGGTCATTGTCTTTGTAGATTGCATGGGCTTTGTTGCACAAACCTATCTGTAAAGGGTTTTTCAGCGATATAATTTTCAAATGAA